>Ga0193717_1000308_pt1 | contig 35589 bp, 45 predicted proteins | sample U2c2metaG_FD_145900 | JGI IMG/M metagenome (GOLD analysis project Ga0193717, IMG submission 145900) | Soil microbial communities from a riparian zone of the East river system, Colorado, United States - U2c2 | ecosystem: Environmental > Terrestrial > Soil > Riparian zone | place: USA: East River... | reverse complement strand
AGAGTTCGAGCAGCTTCCACACGATGGCCTTCTGGAACGGACGCATCCGCACCGGCAGACCGAACGCGTCGCCCTCGCCCATCCTGGCGTTCTTCTCCACCCAGCGGACCGCCTGCGGGCCGAGCGTCCGTTCCGGCAGCGGCACCGTGCCCAACGCGTCGAGGAACCGGGGGTCCACCTCGGACAGCCACGCCATCCGCGGGTCATCGAGGTGCTGCACCGGCCTACTCATCAGCGTCGTCCGCGAGGTCGTCCAGCGATGCCGCCTTCTGCCCCGCCACCAGCGCGACGCCGAGCGCCAGACGCGCCCGCGGCGACAACCCGAGCTGCCCCTCGGCGAGCCGGATCTCCGACGCCAACCTGACGCGCGCCCCGACCAGTCCGCTGTCCACCTCGGCGGCGGCGGCGAGCTGCGCTTGCACCCGGTCGGCCAGCTCGTAGAGCTCGAACAGGCGGACCACGGCCGGCAGGTCACTGACCGGGTCCATCAACGCGGCGACCGGCGAGGACCACAGCCCCACCCACTGTCCACGGAGGACGTCCGATAGGTCGGCTGGCGGATCCGGCGCCGCGGCGGGTTCAGCACCACCGCCGAGTGACGCGGGCATGTTCCGCCGCTGCCGATCCTCGGCCGACTTGGCGTCAGACATGCCCTCACCTCCCAAAAGGAAGTATCGCACGACCTCGACCTAACCTGAGGTATCAGACCTCCACCATGGTCGAGGTCGACCGCTCCCGGAATCGGGGAGACCGTACGCACGAAAGTTTGTGAGGGACGTGGCTCTGCGTGTGGACCGTGGTCCGGGAAAAATCGGAGGCGTCAGGCGCTCGCGTGGCGTTGCAGCCAGCGTTCGGCTTCGATGATCAGCGGCCTGAGTTCTTCGAGCACCGTCCGCGCGTTGGCTGGTGCTCGGTTGCTCGCTACCCAGTAGGTCAGGTCGAGGTCGCGCTTGCTGCTGTTGCATGGCCGGCACGCGGCTACCGCGAGGGCTGGCACGGCGACCATGTAGTCGATCGGCAGGCGTGCGATCACGTGGTCAGCTGTCGTGGCACGGTGGCCGCAGTACCGGCAGCGGTGTCCGTCACGGCGCAGCACGGCGTCACGCAGCGGGATCCACGCGCCCCTCCACTTGGGTGCGTCTGCTCGTTGTGCTCGGGTGTGCGGGTGCCTGCCGCATCTGCCACCACGGGCAGGCGTCCCGCACACCGAGCAGGGTCGGACTGGGGTCACGGTTGGATGGCCTCCACGGCCTGCACGATGGACAGCAGCACCAGGCCGGCGAAGCCGACCAGCAGCCACACGACCACGGCGGTGTAGCGGCTGGTGACCTCGCGCCTGCGCCTGCTGCCCTCAAGGGCTTGGGTGATCTTCTGCTCGAACGCGTCTACCTCGGGTCGGGTCATCGTTCCTCCACTGTGATGCCGGCGAGCTTCATGACGGCGCGGGTGATCATGAGTGCGTGCAGCTGGCATACGCCGAGCGGTAAGCCCGGCATGCCTGGCTGACCGCACGTCTCGCCGTCGTCGTCGAGCAGGGTGCAGCCGGTGAGAGAGGCGTTGATCTTGCCGTAGGTACTGGTCATGTTCTCTCCTCCGTCAGCTCAGTCGGGAGTACTGGCCGCGCCACGTCAGCTCGATGTCGCCGACCCGGCCGTGGCGGTTCTTGCCGATGTGGACACCCAGGAGGTGGGTCGGCTTGCCGGTCTTCTCGTGCAACCGGCGGGCGAGCAGCATCACCACGTCGGCGTCGGCCTCGATGGCACCGGACTCGCGGAGGTCGGCGAGCGACGGGTTCGGCCGCTCGTCGGCGCGGCGGTTGAGCTGAGCCGGGACGATCACCGCGACGTCGAGCTCGCGGGAGAGTTGCTTGAGGCCGCGGCTGATCTCGGCGACCTGCTGCTCGCGGGACACGTTCCGCTCGGGTTTGATCAGCTGCAGGTAGTCGACGGCGACCACGTCCAGGCCACCGCGGCGCTTCTGCGCGCGGGCCTCGGCGCGGATGTAGCCGAGGGTCAGGTCGGGCTTGTCGTCGACGACGATCGGGAAGTTGATGGCGCGTTCCTTGTACTCGTCGAACTGCTTCCACGAGTGGCTACTCAGGTCGCGGCGGCTGATCTCGTCGAGTTCGATGGTCGCCCCGTTGGCAACCATGCGGCCGATCACCTCGAGGGTGCCCATCTCCGCTGAGAACACCATCGCCGGACGACCGAGCGCGGCGGCGTGCTCGGCGAGCTGGTGCGCGACGATCGACTTGCCCTGTCCAGGCCGGGCGCCGACGACGTACAGCCTGCCGCCGTGCAGGCCGCCGGCGACCCGTTCGTTGAACTCGGGCCACGGCGTCGGGATGACGACGAACTGGTCTCCCTCGGCGCGCATAGCGGCCTCGAACTGGATCAGCAGGTCCCGGTAGTCGCGGGCCTTCGTGTGCGGGTGCTCGATGCTGTCCAGCTTGCGGAGTTCGTCGTGCGCCTGCATGAGCGCCACCGACGGGTCGTCCGCGGCGAGCGCCCGCTGCTGGATGCGTTGGGCGGCCTGGACCAGGCGCCGCAGCCGGCCGCAACGCTTCACGTCGGCGACCGCCTGCGAGAACTCGCCCGGCGCCGAGATGGCGGCGAGGCCGTCGAGGATCCGCTCGGCGGCGGCCGTGCTCTTCACGTCGTCGGCGGCGAGCAGGCTCCGTCGGGTGATGCGTTGGTCGGCGTCCCGGAGCTTGCGCGCCGCGGCCCACAGGGCGCCGTGGTGCGCGCTCCAGAAGTCGTGCGGTTCCACGTCGGTCAGCGCCTGGTCGCGGAGGACGGAGAGCGCGGTGGTCGGGAGCAGCGCCAGCAGGAAGTCTTCCGCCTCGGCGGGGTGCAGCGGGTCGGTCGGGTCGGTCATGCGATCCCTTTCAGGCGGGCGATGATCGTGCTGTGGTTGGCGGTGATCCACTGGCGGCGGTGATCCCGGAAGAACGCGGCTACCTCGTCCCGGCCGTCGATACCCACCGGGAGATCGGGGGTCTCGTAGGACAGGCCCGAGGCTGACTCGACCGCTGCGGCGTCGGCCGCCTGCCATTGCTGGCGAAGCCAGGCGGTGGCCTCGGCCTCGGTGCGGGTGACCGCGACCGCGTCGTCGCTCTGCCAGCAGCGCTTCGTGAGCCAGGTGCCGCCGAGCTTGATGAGCTCGTCGGACTTGCCGTGCACCTCGACGGCGTACCGGCGGACAGCCTCGATGAGGACGTCCAGGGTGGTGAGCTTGAGCGCGGCACGGAACGCCTTGAACGCGGCGAACTTGTCCTTCTTCCGCGGGTACAGCGCCCACCAGGTCTCGAACGCATCGGTGTACTCATCGGCGCGTTTCGACTTACGGCGCTTCGACGCAATCGGCGCAATTGCGCTAGTGGGTTCTTTTGGGTTTGTATAAGGGATAGACCTCTGGATTCCGGAGGTCTCAGCGGGGTTATCTGGATCTTCCGGATTCTGGACCTCTTGATCCTGGAGGTCTGGATCTGAGACCTCTGAAATCTGGAGGTCTTGCGACTCGATCAGTCGGTCCCGGTTCACGGTGTAGAGAGCGTTGTCGTGGCGGCGCCGGAGCTGCTCGACGTACTTCCCCTCGACCAGGGTCCGCAGGTGGTCGGACACAGTGGACGGTGCTAGCCCGGTGATGCGGGCGAGCGTGTCCCGGCTAGGCCAGCACTGGTCGTCACCTTCTGCCTTGTCGGCGAGCGCGACCAGCAGAACCTTCGGCCCGGCAGGCAGGCGGACACCCCATGACAGGGTGAGTAGCGAGTTGCTCAACTCCTATCGCCCCCCTCGTTGTCTGTCGTGTTGCGGGACCGCCACGCCTCCCACCGCTGGTCTGACCGGCGCTGCCACTGCCGGTCGAGTTCGGCCAGTCGGTCGGCGAGGTCCCGGCACTCGTCCACGTACGTCGTGTCGTCGCGCCCGGCCTCGAGCAGCTCGCCGAGCACGACGTAGGTGGACGCCATCTCTTGCCAGAGCAGGTCATCGCCTGCTTCACGCCATTCCCGGCGGGCGTCCGCGATCGACTCGCTGATGTCGACCGCGGACCCGCCCGCCTGACGCTCGCCCACTAGCCAACCTCCGGCACTGGCGGATCCACCGGGTTGGCCAGCTCGGTGATCGACGCGCCGTCCAGTGCATGCAGGGCAACACGTGCCGTCTCCGGAGAGGCCGGCCGGTGAGCAAGGATCGACTTGGCGAGGCACACCCGGCCCCACAGGTCGGACCTCGACGGGACCGCGATCGGGACGACGTCAGCCATCGCTGGGCTCCTTGACGGCCGCGAGATGCCGGTTGGTCCCGTACTTCTCGGTGATCTCGCGCAGGATCGAGGGCATCGCGTGGGACAAGGTCTCCCGCAGCAGCCGCTTCAACTCGTCGGTGTGGTCCGGCAGGTGGGCGACCACCTCATCGAGGTAGAACTCCGCATCCTCGGTGCCGAAGTCGGTCCACTCTTCCGCGGTGAGCATGGACCCGGCGAAGCCGTACAGAGCGTCGATGGTCGCCGCCACGATCGTCAGGTCGACGGGCGGGAATTCGTTCGCCATCTCGTCCTGCAGGCTGCGGATGTACCGCTCGGCGTGGACCGCGTCCTCCCTGTCGCGCGCAGGCCGACCGATCCCGACCAACGCCAGCGCGGCGCCCGTGACGGTGTCAACCGCGTTCGGGTTGTCGTAGAGGTCGTTGATGCCGCGCCCGTCGTTGTGGTTCCGCTCGGCGACGATGTCCAGGTATGCAGCCAGGAGCGGGAACTGGGTCCGGTAGTGCGCCTCAACGTCCTCGCGGGTGCGCTCGGCCTTGGGAATGTCGCTCATGCTGCGCCGCCTTCCTGCGGTTCCGCTTGGGTTGTGTCTGCGATCCGGCAGCCGAGCCACCACCGGTTCCGGGACGCGCGACGCGACCGGTTGGCCGACGCGACCGGGGCGAGCGAGCGGTCCTCGACGATCCGTGCGTCGCGTGCCCAGGTGCCGAGCACGCTTGACACGAGGTTCCGGCAGTAGGGCGCCGGGTCGTTCTGCAGGATCAGCCGGTGCACGGTGTCCGCCGTGAAGGCTGCACCGGAGCGGGCGAGCGTCGCCACCGCCTGCTCCGCCCGTCCGCGATCATCGCGGTGAACGGTGCTTCCGGCGGCGAGGTTCGCCTCTTGCCCGGCGTGCCGGTCGGCAAGCGCGAGCTGCAACTGGTGGGTGGTCATCGGGCACCAGCCCGGGCCGTTGCGAACGTTGCCTTACCGCCCTGGCCCACGGGCTGGCGCTTCCCGTCAGTCAGGGCGTCGGCGAGTTCCGCCGCACGATCGTCGGCGTCCTGCACGCGCGCCGCCAACCTGCGTCGCGCCTCGTCGGAGCGGGTGATCAACGCCGCCGCGATCTGGTCGGCCTCATCGGGCGTCAGCCGGGTCGCGTAGTGCTCGGCGTCGGGGCCTTCGCCGTCCTGGGATGCGAACTCGATGTGCACGAGTTCGCCGGTCGACCAGTCCACGTCCTCGGCGCCGCCCTCATGGCTGAGCGCGACGGCGGTCGTGACCCTGTCGCCCCATTCGGTCTTGTCGACCCGGACCAGGTCCAGATGCACGCCGTCGAAGTGGAAGGACCCGTCCTCATGGATGTAGGTCTTGACGCGGCACTCGCGGCGGTCGCAGCCGTCGGGGCACTTGAGCACGTGGCGGCTCATCGGTGCTCTCCGTCCACGAGGTCGGCGGCCACGAGGAGCTGGTGCGCCAACTGGCGGGCGTGGAACGGCAGCATCGTCTCCTCGACGTCGCCCGACCGACCGGCGATGTGCAACAGCACGCCGTCCGGGTGGTCGCCGACCTCGCGCCGGTACGCACAGGCCGCGATCAGCGGAGCACCGTGCTCGAAGCTGCTCGTGGTGCCGTCGACGGAGATCGACAGGAGCATCGGCAAGTAGCCGCCGGGCTCGGCGGAGTAGTGGCCGTGTCCCTCATGGACCGCCGCGTCCGGCTTCACCGGGTCCGGGTCGTCGCAGAACGAGGGACACAGAGTGAGGATGGTCGTATTCGTCATGGTCACGCCCCCTTCGAGGGGCCGGTGCACGCCGACGCGGCACGGATCACGAGCTCGGCCACCGTGATGGCGTCCTGCTCGCCGAAGACGATCTCCTTGCCCTTGAGCCAGATCTCGGAGCCGTCCCACCAGGTGTTGTTGGACCCGTCGCGGCGGTACTCGTGGGTCTCGACGTGCACCTCGAACCCGGCGTGCTCGGGGCGCCCGATGACCTGGGTGTGGACGCGGGTCCACTCGGTCGGGTCCTCCGGGAACGCGAACCACTCACACGGCGTCTCCGAGCCACACGGCACCGGGCAGGGGGCACCCGGCTTGGTGAGGTTCGGCCGCCGGATCGCGTCCCGCAGGGCCTTCTCGTCCGCCGGCGTGAACTCCGGCAGCGGCGGCAGACGGTGGCCGTTGACCACTGTCAGCGCGGGCGCCGTCGTGGTCACCGACGAAATCGGCGGTGATGTAACCTTCGGTCCAGACACGTGCTCTCCTAGGGCGTTTGTCGCTGGACCGATCGGGGTGCGATCCCGGTCGGTCCTCTTCGTCGTGGTGGTCTCGGCGGACATCAGGCAGTCCGCCGACGCTTCGGCCGCTCGCCGCGAATCCAGGCATCAAGGTCGGCTTGGTAAATCCGCCACGTGCAGTTGGCTCCGCCTCGCTGGTAGCCGGTCAACTCCCCGCGCCGAACCGCGCGAAGGACGGTCTTCTCGTGGCATCCGACGTAAGCCGCAGCGGTCTTGATCCGGTGCACCGGGTTCTCTTTCACGTCACCTCCTTGGGTGATCCACCCCTAGGCACCAGAAGTTACCAAAAGTTTCGGCCCGGCACCAGCCCCTACGTTTGGGCGGGCCACCATCGCCGGCAGATGAGGCCCTTCCGGCACGTTTGCGTCGAGGAACCAACTGGTCAGGTGCAGGATCTCAGGACTGGGGGCCGACGTCCTCCTACGCGGACATGGGAGCGTGTCGCGGTAATCACGTCGCTGTAGTTACCAGTAAGTGCCTAAAAATGCCCAGTAGCTACTAGACGCTACGGTCACGGGCCTGGCATCCTGTGTCTGTGGACAGCAGCGACGACACGCCGGAGCCCGGACAGGAGTTCGAGCGCGACTTCGGCCGCACCATCGAGCGGGAGCGGACCAAGCGAGGCTGGACGGCCGACGAGGCGGCTAAGAGAGCCGGCGTCGCACCGAAGACGTGGCAGCGCCTGGAGGACGGGAGGCCGGTCCGAAATCTGACGCTCAACAAGGTTGACAGACTATTCAGGCTTCCAGAGGGGACGACGTTCGACGTCTGGCAGCGCAGAGGGGACCTGCAAGCAGAACTCGACAACCGTAAACGCGGCCTCGCAGCGTTGATTCCCTCCGATTTCGTTGCTGATCAACTTCCCATCGAAGGAGATCAGGCCGATGAGAACGGCGCCTACAGAGACTTTCTGGATCAAAAGAAATCCAGGCGCGCCGACAACATGATCCAGGTCCTTGCCGAACTGTCCATGGACGACTTGGACAAGGTGATTAACGCAGCTCATAGCGTGCGCAACGCGAAGTCACGCGAGCTGACGAGGACGATGGGTCTCCCTTGGCCTCTAAGTCTTAGGCACGCGCTCCGACATGAGCAAGCGGCCATGTCTCCCGAGATCCGAGATCGCTTCTACAACTTGAACTCCATGTACATGCGTGCTCACGAGGTAGCTGTGCGCGCACTGGCGAGGAAGCTGGACGAAGAGCAGGAAGGGGACTCCGTCGAGACGAGTGCGCAACTGGAGTTCGCGACCCAAATATATGAAGACGCCGTCATGACAGCACGGCAATATGCGGAAGCCATCGCAGCATTGCTGCTGGCTAATCGCAAAACAAATGACCAACTCACCCTTGTTGAAGTCCACGACAGCGGAGGCGATGATGGCCAACGTTGAGAAGCTGCCGAGCGGTCGGTGGCGCGGCAGGTACGTCGACGCGGACGGCAAGAAGCAGGCCGTGCCCGGCACGTTCGCGCGTAAGAGCGATGCGCGAGATGCGGCGGTCGAGGCGCAGGCGAAGGCCAAGCGTGTGACAGCCGCAGAGACCGGGACGCTCAGCGCAAAGACACCGTGGCTGGCGTGGTGGGAGATCCTGAACGAGGACCGTGTCCACACCAGCGACATGGGGATCAAGCAGAGCCAGGTCGTAGATAAGTACGTCGGTCCCGCCTGGGGCGGCACAGCGCTGAACGCCTTCAAGCGGCGCGAGGTGCAGGCGTGGATCGACGGGCTCTGCCGGCAGGGGCACAGCGCGAACTACGTCCGGAACATCTACGCCCCGCTCCACTGGAGCATCAACATGGCGGTCGAGCAGGAAGTCCTCGACGCGACCCCGCTGGTCGGGATCAAGCTACCGCGCCGGCCGAAGCGGTCGAAGAAGTTCGTGGAGGTCGGCGAGCCGTCCAAGCTGGGCGCGGAGATGCCGACCCGGTACGTCGACGCGTCCGACTTCATCCTCGAGGTCGGGTGCCGGCCGGGCGAACTCGCCGGCCTGCACGCCGAGCAGCTCGACCTCGACCACGGGTGGGTCGCGATCGTGTACGCCTACGTGCAGAAGCTCAAGGCGATGAGGCCGAACCCGAAGGACGACGACATCCGCAAGGCGCCGCTGAGCACGAAGGCGATCGAGATCGTCAAGCGGCAACTCGACGGCCGGTCCCTCGACGAGGGCTGCGGCGTCCCGCACACCGACGGCTCCGCGTGCACGTCGCCACTGGTGTTCCGCAACCTGCGCGGCGGTGTGCTTCACCCAGACCGGCTGAGCCAGCAGCTTCGCGACGCCGCACGGGAACTGGGCATGAAACCGAAGTCGTCCTACGCGCTGCGCCGCGGCTTCGCCACGCGGGCGATTGAGGGCGGCGCCGACGTGTTCCAGGTGCAGCGCGTGATGGGGCACGCCGACCTCGAAGAACTGGCCGGATACGTTCAGGAGACCTCGGCCGCGCGCTCCCGGTTGCTCGCGGCGCTCGGCGAGCGGCCCCAACTGTCCGTTGTGGACGACGAGCGTGGGACGCGTGGGACGGACCGTGGGACCGACTCCGACAACCAGGCATTCCCGACCGCTCCCAACGGAGAGGAGACAGATGCCGGCTGACCTGCAACGACGACCCTAACCACTCCCTCCGATTCCCAGCGGCCCCGATTCACGAATCCCCAGGTCAGCCCCGGCCAGACAGTTGGCTGTACTCCCGTGGTTGACCCTGGTGTCTACTTCGGCGCCTCCGGACATGGCAGGACTTCGACCTCCGCCGAGTACTTCTCGTGGATCCGGTCCCGGAGCGCGTTCGGATCGGCGTCGTCGACCGGCTTCATCTCCACCGAGGCGGGTAACGCCTCCGGCGGGGTGTTCGCCACCAGCTCGGGATCGTCCGCGAAGACCTCCTTGAACTTCTCGTAGTTCTCGGCCTTCGTGTGGGCCGTGATCGAGGCGACCTCCGGTTCCTCCCGCAACCTCGCCGCGGCCGCGGTCATCTCGTCGTCGGTGTCGAAGTTGGCGAGTAGGTCGTGCCGGCAGGTCGGCCGTGCGGGCGAGGTGCTCTCCTGGCCCGCGGTGTGCGGGCCACCGTCCGCGTTGCGCACGACGACCAGCGTGACCACCGCGAGCGCCACGACCACCGCGGCGACCGGGAGCCAGAGCCACAGCCGTCGGGTCATGTGGTCGTCCTCCATTGCGGCGTGGCGGCCATGAGGCCCGTGAGGAACACGTCCATCGCGAAGTCGAACCGCTCGTCGACCGTGGCCTCCGACAGCACCTGGCCGACGCTCAGCAGGTTGGGGAACTGCTCGGGCCGCGACGCCATGTACGCCCCGACCTCCCGGCCCCGCTTCGCGACCTTCTGCCGGTCGCTCTCGCCGGTCTTGGCCGCGCTGACCTCGAACGCGAACGCCGCGCACCACAGCGACAGCGTGTCGAACGCGAACACCGCGACCTGGTCGTTCAGCCCGCCGGCACGCAACACCGCCAGCACGGCCTCGCCGTAGGCCAGCGCGTTGGGCCCGGCCGGCACGATCGTCTCCAGGCCGACGCGCGCGATGCCCGGGTACGACGTGAGCATCGCGAGCTGTGCCCGCGCCATCGCGAGGATCTGCTCCTGCCAGTTGTGCGGGTCCGGTTCAGGACGCGGTAATCGACCGAGGAGCCGGTCGAGCATCAGTTCGTGCAGCTCCTCCTTGTTGCTGACGTGCGCGTACAGGGACGCCGGCCCGGTGCCGAGCTGCTGGGCCACTCGCCGCATGCTCACGGTCTCCAGGCTGCCCTTGCCAAGCAGGTCGAGCGCCGTGTCGACGATCAGCTCCTGGCTCAGCGTGCGCCGCTGCGTGCTCGCCCGGGTGCCCGGCCATTCGACCTCCACCTGCCCACCATCCTTCATAACGAACACTGTACTTGACACGAACACCGTTCGCACGTAGAACGGTGTTCGACAAACGAACGCCGTTCGCGAAGGAGTAGCGGAATGACCGAGGAGCGGTATCCGGTGTTGGTGGTCGGCGCTGGCCTTGCTGGCCTGTCGGCGGCGATGTTCCTGGGTGTGCACGGCGTGCGCGCCCTGGTGGTCGAACGGCATCCGACCACATCGATCTACCCGAAGGCGCGCGGGCAGTTCCCGCACACCATGGAGGCGCTCCGGGTCGCGGGCGTGGACAGACGCATGATCGAGGCGAGCCCGCCGGAGCCCGGCTTCCGCATCGTGGTCGCCGAGAGCGTTACGGGCCGCGTGTTCAACGACATGCACATCGACGACGGCCCGGACTTCAGTGCGCTGTCCCCGGCCGGCTGGGCGAACGCGAGCCAGGAACGAGCGGAGCCGATTCTCGCGGAAAGGGCGCGGGAACTGGGCGCGGAGCTGTGCTTCGCGACCGAGCTGGTGTCCTTCACACAGGACGCCGACGGTGTGACGGCCGTGCTGCGGGACGAGCGCTACACGCGCGTGGTCCACGCGGACTACCTGGTGGCGGCCGACGGTCATCGAAGCCCGATCCGGGAGGCGCTCGGCATCGGCACGCACGGCAGGGGCGAGCTGAGCCGCTCGGTGGGCATCGTCTTCGAGGCGGACCTGGGCAGGAGCGGTTTCGCGCTGTACTACCTGCAGAACCCCGACCTGCCGGGCAGCGCGGGCGTGGTGGTCAGCACGGACGAGCCGAACAGGTACGCGTTGTCGGTCGGTTACGCAGAAGACCTGTCCGAGGCGGACTGGCGAGCACTGATCCGCACCGCCACCGGAGTGCCGGACCTGGACCCGGTGCTGGTGACCGGGGGAGTGACGAACGGCCACGCCGCGGTCCGGGTGGCGGACAGCTTCTCCCGAGGCCGAACACATCTGATCGGCGACGCGGTGCGGGTCATGCCGCCGACGGGTGGCTTCGGTGGCAACACGGCCATCCTCGACGGCTACCACCTGGCGTGGAAGCTGGCGATGGTGGTGAAGGGCGAAGCCGGCGAGGGTTTGCTCGACAGCCACGACCCGGAACGCCGCCCGTACGCCGATGTGTTGGTGGAGCAGCAGTACGCGGCCTTCGTGCAACGAATGCGCCCGGACCTGGCCGACGACACCCTCGCGCCACCGGTGGATCCCGTGTCCACGCTCTTCTTCGGCTACCGCCACCTGTCGAACGCGGTGCTACTCGAACCGGTTGCGGCACAAGGGAGGTGAACTGTCCACAAGAGACCTGTTCGGCACGGGCTTCGTGTTGCTGACGAGTTCCCAGGCCGACAAGTGGACCGTCGAGGGCGTCCAGACACACCACATAGGCGTCGACTACGAAGACACGGAGGGCACCTTCGGAACTCACTACGGTCTAACCCCAGAAGGCGCGACGCTGATCCGTCCGGACGGCTTCGTGGCATGGCGCTCAGCAGACGGCACGGGAGACGCGACTGCGGCGCTGAGAAAGCTCCTGTCCCGTGACTGACCAGAGTTGGACGGCCACCGGCGTGATCGAGGCCCCGCTGGCCCAGGTTCGAGACGTATTCCTACGAGTAACGGAAGGCAGGGTTGGCCCAGAGAACGCCCCACTCCTCAGCACGATCCCCGGCGCGGGCCGGTTTCTGGCCGGAGCCACCCTCAAAGGCGGCCCGGACCAGTTCACCATTCACTACGGCGACAACCCAGGCGGCACCGTCGAACGAACGGAGACCAGCTTCGCCTTCCAGGGCGGCTTCAAGTTCCGCGCCGAGTACGCCTTCACCCCACACGAGAAAGGTACGCTGCTCACCTACCGCGCGGTGAACGTCGCACCACCGTCCCACCGCGACAAGTACCTGGTACGCCTACAGTTCCGGCTCGCCGGTAAGCTGAAGATCGGACTGCGCGGCACGCTACGCCGCATCGCCCGCCGCCTGAGCTGCCGCGCCTACCCGGGCACCTGACCCAGCCGCACCGACGGTCCCAACTCACCCGATCGAGTGGCGGGATCCCACTTCACGCGTTGCATTTGGATGATGTGCTGATCTAGGTGCGGCGAAGGGGAGACCGGGTGAACGAGCGGCACAGTCCTGGCCTCAACAAGCGACGTCTCGGCCGGCTGCTGACCCGGTTCCGGGAACAGGCCGGCATGACGCTCGAGGACGCGGCGGGCGCGCTCTACACGAGCAGATCGGCCGTGAACCGCCTCGAGACCGGCGGCACCAAGGTCAGCGTCCACATCCTCAAAAGCATGCTCGACATTTACAACATCGGAGGTGATCGCTGGCCAGGACTCATCGAGATGGCGGTCCGAGCCGTGGAGAAAGGCTGGTGGCACGAGTTCGGCCAAGGCGTCGCCGGAACGTACGTCGACTTCGAGACCGAAGTCGAGGAGTTGTTCATGTTCGGGCTGGCGATCGTGCCCGGCCTGCTGCAGACGACGGACTACGCCCGCACCCTGTTTCGCGATTACTGCAAGGGCCGACGCGATGTGGATGATCTCTTGCGGCGGCACATCGCCGGGCGCGAGGTCTCACCGCTCAGTTGGTGCATTTGGCCGAGGCTGCGACTCTGCCCAATGTCGAGATCCAGGTGCTGCCGCTAGGCAGCCCGACCCAGGGATTGGAGGGTGCCTTCACGATCATGCGGTTTCCGCGAGAGCTGGAGGAGCCGGACATCGTCTACCATCAGTACCCGTTCAACGAGCACTTCCTCGACAAGTCAGAACCAGTCAGCAGGTTCCACCGCCTGTTCGAGGAGTTGCGGACAGAGGCGTTGAGCCCCGAGGACTCGATCGAGCTGTTTCGGCGGCACGCCGAGTTGTGAAGCGGAGGAGCACCGTGGCGGACCTGGCGGTATTGATCTGGCGCACGAGCAGCTTCAGTGGCGGCACCGACGGCACTGACTGTGTCGAGGTGGCTCAGACCTGGCGGAAGAGCAGCTTCAGTGGCGGCAATAGTGGCACCGAGTGTGTCGAGGTCGCGCTGCCGGCCGGGGCCACCATGGTCCGGGACTCGAAGAACTCCGCCGGTCCCGTCCTGCGCCTCGATCGCTCCGCTTGGGTGAGTCTCCTCGGCTCAATCGGGCGTCGATAAGCACGCATTCGACACCGGTTCGACCGAGTACTCCACGCACCTCCGTAAACTCGTGGTGAGGACGGGAGGTGACCAGGTGGCGAGCTCGGACGAGCGGCGGTTCGCGGTGCTGCGCGCGATCGTGGCGGACTACGTCTCCAGCCAGGAGCCGGTCGCCTCGAAGGCGATCGTCGACCGGCACAACCTGGGCGTTTCCAGCGCCACGGTCCGCAACGACATGGCCTCCCTCGAGGAGGACGGGTACATCGCCCAGCCGCACACCAGCGCGGGGCGCATCCCGACCGACAAGGGGTACCGGCTCTTCGTCGACCGGCTGTCCGACGTCAAACCGCTGTCGGCCGCCGAGCGACGAGCGATCCGCTCCTTCCTCGAGGGCGCGATCGACCTCGACGACGTGATGCGCCGCAGCGTGCGGATGCTCGCCCAGCTCACCAGGCAGGTCGCGGTCATCCAGTACCCGACGCTGACGCACTCGACGGTGCGCCACATCGAGCTGGTCCAGCTGACGCCGGCCCGCATGATGCTGGTCCTGATCACCGACAACGGGCGAGTCGACCAGCGGAACGTCGACCTCGGGGATGTCATCACCGACGAGACCGTCTCCCGGCTGCGGACCATGCTGAACTCGACGCTGGTCGACCACCGGCTGACCGAGGCCGCGGTCAAGGTCAGTGAGCTGATGGAAGAGGCGCCCTCCGAGCTGCGGGACGCGATGACCCGGTTGGCGACTGTGTTGATCGAGTCGCTGGTCGAGCACCCGGAAGAACGCCTGGTCCTCGGCGGTACGGCGAACCTCACGCGCAACGCGGCGGACTTCCCCGGGTCGCTGCGCCAGGTCCTCGAAGCGCTCGAGGAACAGGTGGTGGTGCTGAAGCTGTTCGCCGCGGCGAGCACACCTGGCACCATTACGGTGCGGATCGGGGAAGAGAACGAGGCCGCGGAGATGCGCAGCACCTCGGTGGTCTCCATCGGTTACGGCCCGCAGCAGACACTGCTCGGCGGTATGGGCGTAGTGGGACCGACCCGGATGGACTATCCGGGCACGATCGCCGCGGTACGCGCCGTCGCGAACTATGTGGGAGACATTCTGACCGGGCGATGACGCCCGGTACAGACAGGTAGGACAGTGCGACACCTCGGAGTGCCCCTCCGGGGCCGAAGGACGGGAACACGGTGGCGAGGGACTACTACGGCACTCTCGGAGTGCGGCAGGACGCGACATCCGACGAGATCAAGCGTGCCTACCGCAAGCTCGCGCGCGAGCTGCATCCGGACGTCAACCCGGAGGAGGGCGCCCAGGAGAAGTTCCGCGAGGTCACCGCGGCCTACGAGGTTCTCTCCGACCCGCAGAAGCGCAAGATCGTCGACATGGGCGGCGACCCGCTCGGCAACGGCGGCGGTGGTGGCGGTGGCCGCGACCCGTTCGCGGGCTTCGGGCTCGGCGACATCATGGACGCGTTCTTCGGCGGCGGCGCCGGCGGCGGACGTGGCCCGCGCAGTCGCGTGCAGCCCGGGTCCGACGCGCTCATCCGCATCGAGCTGAGTCTCGAGGAGTGCAACACCGGTGTCACGCGTGAGCTGACCGTCGACACGGCCGTCCTGTGCGACGCGTGCCGAGGCGCCGGCGCCGCCGACGGCTCGTCCGCCCAGGTCTGCGACACGTGCGCGGGCCGCGGCGAGATCCAGTCCGTGCAGCGGTCCTTCCTCGGCCAGGTCGTCACCGCCCGCCCGTGCCCGGTGTGTCGCGGCGTCGGCGAGGTCATCCCCGACCCCTGCCGCCAGTGCGGCGGCGACGGCCGGGTCCGCGCGCGCCGCACGATCACCGCCAAGGTCCCGCCGGGCGTCGCCGACGGCATGCGGGTCCGGTTGTCCGGCCAGGGCGAGGTCGGCCCCGGCGGCGGCCCCGCCGGCGACCTGTACGTCGAGGTCGTCGAGCAACCGCACGCCACCTTCGAGCGCAACGGCGCCGACCTGCACTGCACGGTCCGCATCCCCATGACCACGGCCGCGCTCGGCTCCGTTCTGCCGCTCGACACCCTCGACGACACCGTCGAGCTGGAGCTCGACCCGGGCACCCAGCCGGGCACCGAGCTGCTGCTCACCGGGCACGGCCTGCCCCGGCTGCGGTCGTCCGGCCGGGTCGACGGACGCGGTGACCTGCACGTGCACGTCGAGGTCGAGATTCCCGGCAAGCTCGACGCGCGGCAGACCGAGCTGCTCCGCGAGCTGGCCAACCTGCGCGGCGAAGAGGAGCAGATCGTCGCCGCCAGCAGCGGCCGGGCCGGTGGTCTGTTCTCCCGGCTGCGCACCCGGCACCGTTGAGCGACACCGCCCCCGTCTTCTTCGTCGACGAGGTCCCGTCGGGCGACCACGTCGTGCTCGACGGGCCGGAGGGGCGGCACGCCGCCACCGTCCGCCGCCTGACCGAGGGCGAGGAGCTGGTGATCTCCGACGGCAGGGGAGTGGCGGCCGCCTGCGTCGTTGAAACGGTTCAGGGCAAGGACTCCCTCGTGCTGCGCATCGCCAGGCGGTGGACACAACCCCAGCCACAGCCCAGAATCGTGCTCGCGCAGGCCCTGATCAAGGGTGACCGAGGCGAGCTGGCCGTCGAGCTGGCGACCGAGACCGGCGTCGACGCGATCGTGCCGTGGCGGGCCGCGCGCAGCATCGTCAAATGGGACGACGGACCGCGCGGCGCCAAGGCCCGCGCCCGCTGGCAGAGCACCGTCCGCGAGGCCGCCAAACAGTCCCGCCGCGCCTGGGTCCCCGACGTCGCCGAGCCGGTCAACACCCGCCAACTAGTTGACGTGGTAACGAAAAGCGCCGTGACCATCATCCTCGACGCGGCCGCGCCGACCGGCCTAAGTGATCTTGAACTACCGACCGAAGGTGATCTTGTACTCGTCGTCGGACCAGAAGGAGGAATTTCCGAAAGCGAGTCCGACAGCCTCCGCTCCGCAGGTGCGCAGGTAGCGAGGCTGGGCCCCACGGTTCTGCGTGCGTCCACGGCCGCGGCGGCCGCTATAGCCGCGCTCGGAGTACTCACGCCACGCTGGCGCTGAGCGTGCACAACGGTCTACTCTTTGCACAGCAACGCGCCTAAACGATAGGCGTGACGCGATGGAGCTACCGCCGGACACCTCCCCCCTCGGTCCGGCGGCGCCGCGTCGCGGTGGAGCGACCCCCAGGCTTCACCGCGACGCGGCATCCTCGGGGCTTGGCGCCCCATGTTCGCGGAACTCGCTCACCGGTTGTGCCCCATCGGGTGTTGCCCGGGGGGCCGAGCCCCCCGGACCCCCCACGGTGCGGTCGGTTCCTGACCCAGCGTTGTTTCGCTTCGCGGAACTCGCTTTCCCCTGTGTGGTCGGTTCTTGACGCGGCGGCGTTGTTTCGCTTCGCGGAACTCATTTTCCCCTGTGCGCTGGTGGTTCCCTTACCCTGCGTCGTTTTCGGTGCCCGAACTTGCTCCTCGCGCCTGTTCCGACCTTCCGGAATTCTCTCCTTTATCTACCTTTCCCGCGTTTTGTCTCGCTTCGCTTCGCACTCGCTTCGCACTCGCTTCGCACTCGCTTCGCTTCGCACTCGCTTCGCTTCGCACTCGCCTCGCCTCGCCTCGCCTCGGCGCGCCCTGCCGTGCCGTGCTTCGCCCTGCGCGCCCGCCCGCCGCATCTCGCCGCATCTCGCCTCGCCCTGCCGTGCCGTACCTCGCCGCGCCCTGCCGTGCCGCGTCCTGCCTCGCCGTGCTGCGCCGCTCGTCGCGCTGCACTTCGCCTTCACTCGTCGTGCTGTGTGTCGTCTCGCTTGCCTCGCCGTACTTTGTCTTGCTTCTCCTCCTCTTTGGCGCCTTCGCTCTTCTTCTCCCTTCGCTCTTCTTCCTTCCTCCTTGCTTCGCTCGCTCGTGTTCTTGTGGGCGGGGGGATCTTCTTCGCAGTACGTTTCACTTGTGGCTGGTAAAGCTGCTCCCTTCGTGGAGCTCGACGTGGGGCATCGGACCGTGCGGATCTCCAATCCGGACCGGGTCTACTTCGCTGCTCGTGGTGAGACCAAGCTCGACCTCGCCCGCTACTACCTCGCCGTCGGCGACGGCATCGTCAACGCGCTGCGCGAACGCCCCTGCATGATGCATCGCTTCCCCGACGGCGTATCCGGCGAGAAAGTGCACCAGAAACGCCTCCCGCGCGGCGCGCCGCCCTGGGTCGAGACCGTCCGCGTCAACTTCCCCCGCTACGGGCGCCACGCCGACGAACTGTGCGTCACCGAACTCGCCAGCGTCATCTGGTCCGTCCAGATGTCCTGTGTGGAGTTCCACCCGTGGAACTCCCGCCGCGCCGACACCGAGAAGCCCGACGAGTGGCGCATCGACCTCGACCCCATGCCCGACGCCACCTTCGACACCGTTCGCAAGGTCGCCGGCGTCGTCCAGGAAGTCCTCGCGGAGCTGGGCGCCGTCGGCTACCCCAAGACCTCCGGCAACAAAGGCCTCCACATCTACGTCCGCATCGAGCCCGACTGGGGCTTCCAGGACGTCCGGCGCGCCGCGCACGCCTTCGCCCGCGAAGTGGAGCGGCGCGCCGACGACCTTGTCGACCTCACCTGGTGGCGCAAGGACCGCGACCCGAGCACGGTGTTCGTCGACTACAACCAGAACGCCCGCGACCACACCATCCGCAGCGCCTACTCGGTGATCGGCGTGCCGGAAGCCCGCGTGTCGACCCCCATCCGCTGGGACGAGGTCGCCGACGTCGACCCCAGCGACTTCACCATCGCCACCGTGCCCGCCCGCTACGCGAAGCTCGGCGACCTGCACGCCGACATCGACGACCACCCCTACTCACTCGAACGACTACTCGAGTGGGCGGATCGCGACCAGGCGGAAGGACAGGAGATCCCCGACCTGGACGAGACCGATTAACCTGCACGCATGCCAGCCACCGACTGCCTGTTCTGCAAGATCGTCGCCGGGGACATCCCGGCCACCGTGGTGCACGAGACCGACACCACGCTCGCGTTCCGGGACATCAACCCGCAGTCGTCGGTGCACGTGCTCGTGGTCCCGCGCACCCACTACGAAGACGCCGAGGAGCTGGCCAAGGCCGACCCCCAGGCACTCGCCGACGTGCTCACCACCGCCGCCGAGGTCGCCCGCCGCGAAGGCATGGCGGAGGCCGGCTACCGGGTCGTGTTCAACACCGGCGAACACGCGGGCCGGACGGTCTTCCACGCGCATCTGCACGTGCTGGGCGGCGAGCAGCTCGGGCTGTTCGGACGCCCCACCGGCTGAGCGCCGGCAACGTCGATGCGAACTGTCGGTGGGGGCGACTAGCATCAATGCCGACAAGCACGGCACCAGTTGGCGCGAACGCGCAGAAGGCAGGACCGAGAGCACGTGAGCGGTACCGCACGGGGCAACGCGGACCACAAGGCCGCCCCCACTTCTGCACCCAGTCCGACCGAGCCGGCCCAGTCCCGGTTCAACGTGCCCGACGAGGCGGTGCTCGCCCTCCTCGGCTCCCGCGACGAGAACCTCCGGGTCGCCGAGGAGCTGCTCGACGCCGACATCCACGTCCGGGGCAACGAGGTCACCCTGTCCGGCGCGCCGAGCGACATCGCGTTCGCCGAACGGGTCTTCGCCGAGCTGGTCACCCTCGCGAGCCGCGGCCAGCAGCTCGGTCCCGACGCCGTGCGCAGGACCGTCGCCATGCTGTCCGCCGGCTCGTCCGAGTCGCCCGCCGAGGTCCTGAGTCTCGACATCGTGTCCCGGCGCGGCCGCACCATCCGGCCGAAGACGCTCAACCAGAAGCACTACGTCGACGCGATCGACACGCACACGGTCGTGTTCTGCATCGGCCCGGCCGGCACCGGCAAGACCTACCTGGCCATGGCCAAGGCTGTGCAGGCGCTGCAGGCCAAGCAGGTCAACCGGATCATCCTCACCCGCCCGGCCGTCGAGGCGGGGGAGCGGCTCGGGTTCCTCCCCGGCACGCTGTACGAGAAGATCGACCCGTACCTGCGGCCGCTGTACGACGCGCTGCACGACATGGTCGACCCGGAGTCGATTCCCCGGCTCATCCAGGCCGGCACCATCGAGGTCGCGCCGCTCGCGTACATGCGTGGCCGCTCTCTCAACGACGCGTTCATCATTCTCGACGAGGCGCAGAACACCTCGCCGGAGCAGATGAAGATGTTCCTGACCCGCCTCGGGTTCGGCTCCAAGATCGTCGTCACCGGCGACATCACGCAGGTCGACCTGCCGGGCGGCACCCAGAGCGGGCTGCGGGTCGTGCAGGGCATCCTCGACGACGTCGACGACGTCCACTTCTCCACGCTGAGCAGCAGCGACGTGGTGCGCCACAAGCTGGTCGGCGACATCGTGGACGCGTACGACCGCTGGTCCGCGGTGCACGAGAACGACCAGGACCAGCGGCGCTCCGGCCCGCGCGGACAGGCACGGCGAGGGCGTTAGAAAATCATGAGCGGAGCTTGCGGAGCGAATCATCGATATTCAGGACGCATCCGAGTCCGTGGAGGGGCGCCGGGGGAGCGGAGCTTGCGGAGCGTCCGGCGCCACGCAGCGGGCGAGGGGGCGTCATGAGCATAGAGATCGCCAACGAATCGGGCGTGGCGGTTGACGAGCCGTCGATAGTCGCCGCCGCTCGTTTCGCGCTCGACCGTATGCAGGTCAGCCGCCTCGCCGAGCTGTCGGTGCTGCTCGTCGGCCTCGACGAGATGGCCGACCTGCACGAGCGCTACCTCGACCTGCCGGGGCCCACCGACGTCATGGCGTTCCCCATGGACGAGCTCGAGTCGGCGCGCCGGCCCGACGCGCCCGACCCGGGGCCGACGCTGCTCGGCGACCTCGTCCTGTGCCCGAGGTTCGCCCGCGACCAGGCCCGCAAGGCCGGTCACTCGCTGATGGACGAGCTGCACCTGCTGACCGTCCACGGCGTGCTGCACCTGCTCGGCTACGACCACGCCGAACCGGCCGAGGAACGCGAGATGTTCACGCTGCAGAAGCGGATCCTCGCCGACTTCACAACCGAGCGCACCGCCGCGCACCGCCGCGCCGCGCAGCGCCGCGAGGACGACAAGCTGCTCGGCGCCGTCGGGTTGGCCGAGCCGGAGCGCCCGGCCGACCCGGAAAGCAAAGCGGAATAACAGAACTGACTGTCGGGGGAACGAACGTGGCCAGCTCCGCGGGGCAGCTCGTGATCGCGGTACTCCTGGTGGTCGCGGCCGGCATGTTCGCGTGCGCTGACGCCGCGCTGTCCGCCGTCTCCCGCGCCCGCGTCGCCGGGCTCGCGCGCTCCGGCGCCACGGGCGCCAAGCAGCTACTCGCGGTCGTCGCGGAGCGGCCGAGGCACATCAACCTGCTGCTCCTGCTGCGCCTTGGCTGCGAGCTGGGGGCGACCGTGCTGGTCACCGTGGCGTTCATGCAGCTCATCGACTCGAACTGGGTCGCCGGGGTCGTGGCCGCGACCAGCATGATCGTCGTGTCCTACGTGCTGGTCGGCGTCGGACCCCGCACCCTCGGCCGGCAGCACCCGTACTCCGTCGGCCTCATCGCCGCCGGACCGGTGCGGGCGCTCGGGTCGGTCCTCGGTCCGCTGTCCCGACTCCTGATCGTCATCGGTAACGCCATCACCCCCGGTCGCGGTTTCCGCGAGGGCCCGTTCTCGTCCGAGGTCGAGCTGCGCGAGCTGGTCGACATGGCGCAGGAGAGCGGCGTCGTGGACGCGGGCGAGCGCGAGATGATCCACTCGGTGTTCGAGCTGCGGGACACCATCGCGCGCGAGGTCATGGTGCCGCGCACCGAGATGGTGTGGATCGAGCAGACCAAGTCGGTTCGGCAGGCGCTGGCGCTGTCGCTGCGCACCGGCTATACGCGGCTGCCGGTGATCGGGGAGAGCGTCGACGAGGTGGTCGGCGTCGTGAACCTGAAGGACCTGGTCAAGGCGTCCATCGACCCCGAGCAGAACGGTCGCGGCGACCGGCGCACGGTCGAGGAGCTGATGGGCGAGGCGACGTTCGTGCCGGACTCCAAGCGCCTCGACGACCTGTTGCGTGAGATGCAGCTGTCCCGCAACCACCTGGCCATCGCCGTCGACGAGTACGGCGGCACCGCGGGCCTGCTCACCATCGAGGACATCCTCGAGGAGATCGTCGGCGAGATCACCGACGAGTCCGACACCGACGACCGCCCGCCGGTCGAGCACCTGGACGACGGCGGCGTGCGGGTCAGCTCCCGGCTGCCCGTCGAGGACCTCGGCGAGCTGTTCGGCGTCGAGCTGGACGACTCGGACGTCGAGACCGTCGGTGGGCTGCTCGCGCAGCGGCTCGGCCGGGTGCCGCTGCCCGGCACCGAGGCGGAGATCTCCGGGCTGCGGATGCGGGCCGAGGGCGGCAAGGACGGCCGGGGCCGCATGCGGATCACGTCGGTGATCGTGCGCGGCATGGCCGCCGGCACCGAACCAGAGCTGAAGAGGAGCGAGCGTGGCTGACCTCGACCCGGAGGACGCGAAGCTGATCACCCTGGCGCGCTCGGCACGCGCCCGCACCGGTGCCGCGGAGGGCGCCGCGGTCCGCGACGAGACGGGCCGCACCTACCTGGCGGCGACCGTCGAGCTGCCGTCGCTGCGGTTGACGGCTCTACAGGCCGCGGTGGCCGCGGCGGTGTCGAGCGGCGCGTCGGGTCTTGAGGCGGCGGCGGTCGTCACGGAGGCGGCCGAGGTGGACGCGGCGGCCGTGCGCGACCTGTCGTCGGACGCGTTGGTGCTGGTCGCCGACCAGGCCGGCAACGTGCGCTGAGATGATGGTCCCGTGACCACTCCGGACGTTCGGCACCGCTCAGGGTTCGCTTGCTTCGTCGGCAGGCCGAACACGGGCAAGTCGACGCTGACCAACGCGCTGGTCGGCAGCAAGGTGGCGATCACCTCCAGCAAGCCGCAGACCACCCGCCACGCGATTCGCGGCATCGTGGCGCGCCCCGACGCGCAGCTGATCATCGTCGACACGCCGGGCCTGCACCGGCCACGGACGCTGTTGGGTCAACGGCTCAACGACGTCGTGCGCGCGACGTGGTCCGAGGTCGACGTCGTCGGGTTCTGCGTGCCGGCCAACGAGAAGATCGGGCCGGGCGACAAGTTCATCGCGGCCGAGCTCGTGAAGCTGTCGCGGCACACCCCGATCGTCGGCGTGGTCACGAAGACCGACGTCGCGACGAAGCAACAGATCGCCGACCAGCTCATGGCGCTGCAGAGCGTGATGGAGTTCGCGGAGCTGATCCCGGTGTCGGCCGTCGACGGCTTCCAGGTCGACGCGCTTGCCGACGTGCTGGTCACGAAGCTGCCGGAGGGCCCGAAGCTCTACCCGGACGGCGAACTGACCGACGAGCCGGAAGCGACGCTCATCTCCGAGCTGATCCGCGAGGCCGCGCTGGAGGGTGTCCGCGACGAGCTGCCGCACTCGATCGCGGTGACCGTCGAGGAGATCGTGGAGCGCGAGGACCGCGACGACCTGCTCGACATCTACGCGAACCTGTTTGTGGAGCGGGACAGCCAGAAGGGCATCGTGCTGGGCCACAAGGGCGAGCGACTGCGGGACGTCGGCGTGACCGCGCGGCGACAGATCGAGGCGCTGCTCGGGTCGAAGGTGTATCTGCACCTGCACATCAAGGTCGCGAAGGACTGGCAGCGCGACCCGAAGCAGCTACGCAGGCTGGGCTTCTAGTGTCCCGCGCCGGAAATTCGGTGCGTAAGTCGGTGGATCCAGGTTTCTGCTGGCAAGGCGCCGATCCTCCCTCGTACCGGGTTGTACTTGGGTGGATCGGCAACGCCGCCAGCAGGAAGCTGGGCCGGCGAATTATGTGCTTGATTTCCGGCGCGGGACACTAGCCCCACCCCCGACAATTCCGGCCGCGTGTCGGGTGGGTTGTGGACAACTGCCCACAACCCGGCGACCTGTCCACAACCCACGCTCACGCGGCCGAAACTGTCGGTGATCGCCGGTAGAATTGATACCGGGGGCCGGAGGCCACCCCGGGTGTCGGCCCCTCCGTGCTTGCCAGAGATGGGACGATGCCGCCGTGAGCCTCTACCGCGACACCGGAATCGTGGTCCGCGTACAGAAGCTCGGTGAGGCCGACCGCATCATCACGTTCGTCACGCAGCGACACGGCAAGGTCCGCGCGGTGGCCAAGGGCGTGCGGCGCACGACGTCCCGGCTCGGCGCTCGGGTGGAGCCCTTCGCGCACGTCGACGTGCAGTTCTACACCGGCCGGACGCTCGACGTGATCACCCAGGTGCAGACGCTCGACGCGTTCGGGGCCGGCATCATCTGCGACTACCAGCGGTACACGGCCGCGTGCGCGGTCCTCGAGACGGCCGATCGCATGTCGGCCGAGGAGGGGGAGCCGGTGCTCCGCCTCTACCTGCTGGTCACGGGCGCGCTGCGCGCCCTCGCGGACGGGGTGCGCGACCCCTCGCTCGTACTGGACGCCTTCCTGCTCCGCGCGATGGCCTTCGCGGGGTGGGCGCCCGCGGTGAGTGAGTGCGCCCGCTGCAACGAGCCCGGCCCGCACCGGTCGTTCAGCGTCCCGGCGGGCGGGGCGGTGTGCGTGCGGTGCCGGCCGCCCGGCGCGGCCGCGCCAGCGCCGGAGACGCTCCACCTGATGAGCGCGCTCGCGCACGGGACGTGGGACGTCGCGGAGGCGTCGACCGACAACGTGCGCCGGGAGGGCAGCGGACTGATCGCCGCGCTGCTCCAGTGGCACCTCGAACGCCAGCTCAGGTCGTTGCCGCTGGTGGAGCGTCGCGGGGTCCAGGCCACTCAGTAGGGTCGCACCATGCTCCGCCGACAGGGAAGCCGACAGGAAAGCCGGCGAGAAAAACCACCGATCGAGCCCCCGGCACCGCATCCGTCCGGCGTACGCCCGCCCGCGATCCCCGCCCAGTTCGTGCCGCGGCACGTCGCGATCGTGATGGACGGCAACGGCCGTTGGGCCAACCAGCGCGGGCTGACCCGCGTCGAGGGACACAAGCAGGGCGAGGCCGTCGTGGTCGAGGCGGCCCGCGGGTGCATCGAACTCGGCGTCAAATGGCTCTCGCTGTACGCGTTCTCCACCGAGAACTGGCGGCGCAGCCCCGAGGAGGTCCGCTTCCTCATGGGCTTCTCCCGCGACGTCATCCGCCGCCGCACCGACGAGCTCGCCACGATGGGCGTGCGGGTCCGGTGGGCCGGCCGCCGCCCCCGGCTGTGGCGCAGCGTGGTCACCGAGCTGGAGTCCGCCGCCGAGCGGACCAAGGACAACGACGTGCTGAACCTCGCCATGTGCATCAACTACGGCGGCCGCGCGGAGATCGGCGACGCCGCCCGCGAGATCGCCCGGCTCGCCGCCGCCGGCAAGATCAACCCGGAGAAGGTCACCGACCGGACGGTCGCGCGCTACCTGTACCAACCCGAGATGCCGGACGTGGACCTGTTCATCCGCCCGTCCGGCGAACAGCGGACCTCCAACTTCATGCTGTGGCAGTCCGCCTACGCTGAGTTGGTGTTCCAGGACATCCTGTGGCCGGACTTCGACCGGCGCGACCTCTGGCGCGCCTGTGAGCAGTTCGCGCGGCGGGACCGGCGCTTCGGCGGCGCCAAGGACAGCGACGATGTCGCCGCCGCACTTCACGAAGGGGAGTCATGACAGAGCAGGAAGCCTTGGGCACCGCCGATCTGCTGACCAAGGCACGCGCGGCGCTCGAGACGTTCCTCGAGGTGCACGTCGACGACGACGGCGCGCTGACCTTCCGGCACGTCGACGTGCCGTGCGCGGTCCAGGCGATGCAGCTCGCCGACGGTCTCACGGTGCTCAGCCTCACGTGCGTGGTCGCGTGGGACCTGCCCGACGACCCCACGCTCGCCTCCTCCGCCGCCGAACGCGCCGGACAGGGGCTCTTCGGCACCCTCGGGGTGGTCCACACCGACCGGGGCATGGACGTGACGCTGCGCTACGCGTTCCCCGCGGACGGGCTGGCCGCCGCCGCGCTCGGCACGCTGCTGATGCTCGTCGTGTCGACCGCGTCGCAGCTAAGGGTCGAGCTGCTCGGCGAGGTGGGCGAGGTGACCAAGGAGTGACGACCACCGAGGCGCCGCCGAGAAGACGACGCGTCACCTCCCTCGAGGTGCTGTGCGTGCTCCTCGTGCTGGCACTGGTCGGGCAGAACTGGATCGCGTCGATCCTGGACGTCGCCGCCGTCCGGACCGGCGCGACCGTGTTCGTCGCCGTGTGCGCGCAGGCGCTGCCGTTCCTCGTGATCGGGGTGCTGATCAGCGGCGCCATCGCGGCGTTCGTGTCCGCCGACATGCTGCGGAGGGTGCTGCCGCGCAGGGTCGCGCTCGCCGTCCCGGTCGCCGGGATCGCCGGGATCGCGCTGCCGAACTGCGAGTGCGCGGCCGTGCCGGTCGCGCGGCGGCTCATCCAGCAGGACGTGCCGCCGTCGGTCGCGGTGACGTTCCTGCTCGCCGCGCCCGCGGTGAACCCGATCGTGCTGGTGGCGACCGCGGTCGCGTTCCCCGGCGAGCCGAAGCTCGTGCTTGCCCGGTTCCTCGGGTCGATGGGCACCGCCGTCGTCATGGGTTGGCTGTGGGCGCGGTTCGGGAAGATGGAGTGGTTCGCCGAGCGGGCGATGCGCAGGCTGCCCGAGCACGTCGATGGGCGCTCGCGGTGGGCGGTGTTCTTCGAGACCGCACGTCAGGACCTGGTCGACGCTGGCGGGTTCCTCGTGGTCGGCGGGCTGACGGCGGCCGTGTTGAACGTGGTCGTGCCGCGCGCGTGGGTCGACACGCTCGGCACGCAGGTCGTGCTGGGGATCGTCGTGATGGCGGTGCTCGCGGTCGTGCTGGCGCTGTGCAGCGAGGCGGACGCGTTCGTGGTCGCGTCGCTCTCGACGATGCCGTTGCTGCCGCGCCTGGTGTTCCTGGTGGTGGGGCCGGCGATCGACATCAAGCTGTTCGTGCTGCAGGCCGGCACGCTGGGCCGCCGGTTCGCGGTGCGGTTCGCGCCGCTGACGTTCGTCGTCGCGATCGGCTGCGCCGTGCTCGCCGGCGTTCTCGTGCTGGGTGGGGTCCGATGAGGCGCGAGACGCAGAACATCCTGCTGGTGCTGCTGGGCGGCGCGCTGCTGAAGATCTCGTTCACCGGCGCCTACCTGCGTTACGTCAAGGCAAGTCACCAGTGGCTGCTGATCACGGCGGGTGTCGTGATGATCCTGTTGGCCGCGGTGTCGATCGTGCGTGAGCTGCGTGGCGAGCGCGACCTCGACGAGCACGGCCACGCCCACTCCGCCCGCAGCGCGTGGCTCCTCCTGCTGCCGGTGCTCGCGGTGTTCCTCGTGGCGCCGCCCGCGCTCGGCGCGGACTCGGTGGAACGGGCCGCGGGCAACAGACCCGCGCCGCCGCCGGAGGTGGCGTCCACGGAGGGCGACGGTTCCGCGCTGTTCCCCGCCCTGCCCGCGGGCGACCCGATCGCGTTGCCGCTCAGCGACTTCTCCGCCCGCGCGGCGTGGGACCGGGCCCACTCGCTGGACGCGCGCACCGCGGCGCTGACCGGTTTCGTGGTGCAGGACGGCGACGACACGTACGTCGCCCGCCTCGCGATCAGCTGCTGCGCGGCGGACGCGTTCCCGGTGAAGATCAAGCTGACGGGCCGAGAGCTGTCGAACCTGCCGGACGACGGCTGGGTCGAGGTGGTCGCGAAGCTGCGCCCGGGAACCGCGACCAGGGCCAACGAGTACGTCCCCGCCGTGACCGTCCACTCGGTACGGTCCGTGCCGGAGCCGGCGGACCCGTATGAGCACTAGGGGCGCCGACCGCGAGCTCACCGAGCAGTTCCAGCACGCGCGGACACTGCACGAGGGCGGGCTGACCCGCGAGGCCGAGGCGGAGTACCGCGCCGTGCTGTCCGGTCGGATCAAGCGGGACGAGCACGTCCATCCGGACACCCTCGCAGCGTGGCAGAGCCTGGCCTTGCTGCTTGCCGTCGACGGCAGGGCCGAGGAGGCCGGCACTATGGCGGCCGCGGCGACTGAGTCCTACGCGCGCCTGTTCGGCGTCGACCATCCGGACACGCTCGCCAGTCGCGGCAACCTCGGCCTGGTCCGGTTCGTGCAGGGCCGGTTCGCCGAGGCGGCGGCGCTGCACACGTCGGTGCTGACCGCGTACGAGCGGACCCTCGGCCCCGGCGTGCCGGCGACCGTGGAGATCCGGCAGTACCTCGCGCGGACGCTGGCGCGCGTGGGACGCGCGGCCGACGCGGAGGCGTTGCTGCGGCGCAACATCGAGCTGGCGAGTGGCCAGCACCAGACTCTCGAGGCCCGCGCCGTGCTGGCCGACCTGCTGTTCCAACAGGACCGCCTGGTCGAGGCGCTCGCCGAGTTCGCGGCCGTCGCCACCGAGGCGCAGATCGATCTCGCCCACGACGACCCGGTCACGACGCTCGCGCTCCAGGGCAACGCCGCGGTGCTGTTCGGTCTCGGCCGGTTCGCCGAGGCCGAGACCGCCTACGAGCGCGCGCTCGCCGGCTATCCCGCTGACGACCAGAACCACTGTCTCGTGCGGACGTCGATGCAGCACCTGCGCGCCGCGCGCGGCGACGCCGACTCGGCCGTGGTCGAGATCCGCGCACTGCTCGCCGAGAGCAGGCGGCGGTGGGGATCGGACGCGCCCGTCACCCGGTGCATCCCGGTGATGCTCGGCGACGTGCTGCTGATGGCCGACCAGCCGGCGGCGGCCGTCGAGGTGTTCGACGACGTCGTGGAGCAGTTGACGAGGACGTCCGGCCCGCTGGACGGCTCGACGCTGTGTGCTCGGCACATGCTCGGCGCCGCGCTGATCAGAGTCGGTCAGACCGACGAGGCGGAGGAGGAGTTCCTCGCCGCGGCCGAGCGGGAGGATCGCCCGCCGACACATAGCTGCGCACTCGCGACCCGTCAGGGACTCGCGCGGATCGCCGCCATCCGCGGCGAGCTCGACCACGCGGCCGCCGAACAGGCAGCCGTGGCGGCCGGCTTGACCGCGCTGTACGGCGACGACCACCCGAACACCCTCGACGCGCGGTTCGACGTCGCGGAACTGCAGGGCCGCAGGGGTTTCACCACCGAAGCAACCACCGCACACGAGGCAGTTCTGGCAGCCCGCACCCGAGTACTGGGCGAAGACCACCCAGACACCCGCAAAAGCCAAACCGCCACCCAAACCCCCAGGTAACCCCGCGAGTCCAACACTCAGACCCCGCGAGTCCAACACTCAAGACCCGCGAGTTCAACACTCAGACCCCGCGAGTTGAACGCTCACGACCCCTGAGTTGAACATTCGCCTCTACCGTCGATAGACGCGAATGTCGAACTCGGGGGTCACGAGCGTTGAACTCACCCGTCGTGAGCGTTGAACACGCGGGGTTTCAGGCGGAGTCGCGTACTGCCAGTTTCACTGGGAGCACCGTGGTTTCTGGGCGGACGTCCTCGCCGGCCAGCAGCGCCATCAGCGTGCGCACCATGTGCCTGATCTGCTGACGCGGGTCCTGGTGGATCGACGTCAGCGGGGGGCTCATCGCGGGCGCGAGGGTGGGGTGGTCGTCGAAACCGACGACGGCCACGTCGTCCGGCACGCGGCGGTCCGCCGCACGCAGCGCCTTCATCGCGCCGGCCGCCATCAGGTCGCTCGCCGCGAACACCGCGTCCAGATCCGGGCAGCGTGCCAGCAGGCGGGCCGTCGCGGCCTCGCCGCTCGCCATCGTGAAGTCGCCCGGCTCGGACAGGTCCGCCGGGTCCTGACCGGCCGCCGTCACGGCCTCGCGCCAGCCGTCCAGCCGGTCCGCCGCCGCGGGGTGGTCGAGCATCCCGGTCACCGTGCCGATCCGTCGCCGGCCCGACCGAACGAGGTGCTCAACGGCCAGTCGCGCACCGCCACGGTTGTCGAAGTCGACCGCGTGCGTGCCGCGGCGCCCGGTGCCCGGCCGGCCGCCGTAGACGATCGGAATCCGCAGCAGCCGCAACGCCGTCGGCAACGGGTCGCCCTTGTGCGGCGCGAACACCAGCGCCCCGTCCGCGTGCCCGCCCTCCAGGAACTTGATCGTCCTCGGCACGTCGTCACGGTTGTCGACGAACATCAGCAGCATCTGCACGCCCGCCTCGGACAGCTCACGGAACGCGCCGTGCATGACGGTCGCGAAGTACGGGTCGTCGAGGACGTTCGCCTCCGGCTCGGACAGCACCACCGCGACCGCGCCGGTCCGCCTGGTCACGAGCGACCGCGCCGCCTGGTTGGGGGAGTAGCCGAGCTCGCGCGCCGCGCCGAGTACCTTCTCCCTCGACCGGGAGCTCACGTAGGCGTCGTCGTTCAGCGCGCGTGACGCGGTCGAGCGGGAGACGCCCGCGTACGCGGCGACGTCCTCCAGTGTCGGGCGCTCGTCCTGCGGAATCGGCATGACCAGAGTCTAACGCTCTGGGAGCGCTCCCGGAAATCTGGCCAGAATCCTTGACACTAATCAATGGCAGAGACCACACTCAGAACTCCCAATCTGGGAGCGCTCCCAGAATTCTGGACGCAAAGACGCAAGGGACAACAGACGTGCGACGCAACCAACGACGGGTGTTAGCCGGCGCGATCGCCCTTGCCGCAGCGGTCGGTCTGACCGCGTGCGGCGGCTCGAACGCCGACAGCGGATCTGAGTCCGGGCAGATCGAGCTGACCATCGGCACGTTCACCGAGTTCGGCTACGAGGACCTCCTTCCCGCGTACGAGAAGACGCATCCGAACATCAAGATCACCCATCACAAGACGGGTCAGGGCGGCCCGTACCACCAGCAGCTACTGACCAAGCTCGCGGCGAACTCGGGTCTCGAGGACGTGGTCGCCATCGAGGAGGGCCACCTCCCCGACGTCATCGACAAACCGCAGCTGTTCAACAACCTGGCCGACATCGGCCCGAAGGATGTCAAGCCGGACCGCTGGCTCGACTGGAAGTACCAGGCGGGCACCGCGAAGGACGGCACCTGGATCGGCTACGGCACCGACATCGGCCCGCTCGCCATGTGTTACCGCACCGACCTGCTCGCGGCGGCCGGCCTGCCGACCGACGAGGCGTCGGTCAAGGCGATGCTCGAGTCGTGGGACACCTATTTCGCGGCGGGCGCGAAGTACGTGCAGGCCACCGGCAAACCGTGGTTCGACTCGACGTCGCAGATCTTCAACGCGATGCAGAACCAGCTCGACACCGGATACATCGGCAAGGACGACAAGCTCGCCATCGAGTCCAACAAGGACATCAAGCGGAACTGGGACAAGGTTACGGCGGCCGGGAACAGCGGCCAGACCGCGAAACTCGTCGCGTTCAGTCCGGAGTGGAACAACGGGTTCAAGCAGGGCGCGTTCGCCACGAAGACCTGCCCGTCCTGGATGCTCGGTGTGGTCAAGGAACAGGCCGGCCCGGACAACGCCGGCAAGTGGGCGGTCACCGACGCGTTCCCCGGCGGTGGCGGCAACTGGGGCGGCTCCTACCTCGCGGTGCCCAAGCAGTCCAAGCACCCGAAGGAGGCCGCGGCGCTCGCCGCGTGGCTGACCGCGCCGGAGCAGCAGATCAAGGCTTTCGAGAAGACCGGCAACTTCCCGAGCCAGGTCGATGCGCTCACCGCGCCGGAGCTGTTGAACAGCACCAATCCTTACTTCGGTGACGTGAAGGTGGGCACGCTGTTCGCCGCGCAGGCCGAGAAGGTCGGCAAGGCGCAGTACAAGGGGCCCGGCGACGGCAAGATCCAGGAGAACGCCACGAGTCCCGCGCTGCAGGCCGTCGAGCAGGGCAAGTCGCCCGAGGAGGGCTGGCAGCAGGCGGTCGATGCCGCCAAGAAGATCGTCAAGTGACCACGGTGATCCGGCGGGCGTCGCGCAGGGCGGCGCCCGCCCCTACCGGGCCGCCTCGGCTCACGTTCCGCCAGCGCCTGTCCCGCGCGGACGTGAAGTGGTCGCCGTACCTCTACATCGCGCCGTTCTTCGTGGTGTTCGGCGTGGTCGGGTTGTTCCCGCTGCTGTACACGTCGTACCTGTCGCTGTTCGACCGCGACCTGCTCGACGTCGACGGCGCGTTCGTCGGGTTCGCGAACTACGTGGAACTGTTCGCCGACAAGCAGTTCTGGACCGCGCTTGGCAACACGTTCAGCATCTTCGTGCTGTCGACGGTGCCGCAGGTCGTGATCGCCGTGCTGGTCGCGGCGCTGCTGAACACGCGGCTGCGGGCGCCGACCGGCTGGCGGGTCGGCGTGCTGCTGCCGTACGTGGTGAGCCTGGTCGCGGTGGGCATCATCTTCGCGAACCTGTTCGGTACCAACTATGGGCTGGTCAACGGCCTGCTCGAGACGCTCGGGTTCGACCGGATCGACTGGCAGGGCAACAGGTTCGCCTCGCACCTCGCGATCGCCACGATGGTCAACTGGCGGTGGACCGGCTACAACGCGCTCATCGTGCTCGCCGCGATGAAGGCGATCCCGAAGGAGATCCACGAGGCCGCCATGATCGACGGCGCGCGGGCGGTCCGCCGGTTCGTGAGCGTCACGCTGCCGCTGCTGCGGCCGACGCTGATCTTCGTGGTGGTCACGTCGACCATCGGCGGGCTGCAGATCTTCACCGAGCCCAAGCTGTTCGACGCGATGCCGGGCTCCAACAACGGCGGCTCGTCCAACCAGTTCCAGACGATCACCTTGTACATGTACCAAACCGCGTTCGAGACACAGCATCTCGGCTACGCCTCGGCGATCGCGTGGGTGCTGTTCCTGGTGATCATCATCGTCGCGGTGGTGAACTTCCTGCTGACGCGCCGGCTGGCGACCACGGGTGCGGAGGACGACAGATGATCGCGCTGCCGACTGTCATCCGGCGCAGGGCGACCGGGAACAAACGGGCCTCGTTCTGGGTCTACGGCCTGCTGATCGCGTTCCTGCTCGGGTCGGTGTTCCCGTTCTTCTGGTCGTTCCTGGTGGCCTCGCGGGACAGCTCGATGCTGGCCGAACGGGTGCCGCCGCTGATCCCGGGCGGCAACTTCCTGTCCAACGCGGCGCGGGTGTTCGACTCGGTGCCGTTCTGGAAGGCGTTGGGCAACAGCGTGATCGTGTCCGGCACGGTCACGTTCACGACGGTGCTGTTCTCCACGCTCGCCGGGTTCGCCTTCGCCCGACTGCGGTTCCGCGGCCGCAACGCGCTGTTCCTGTTCGTGGTCGCGACGCTCGCGGTGCCGACACAGCTCGGCATCATCCCGCTGTACATGGCAATGGCCGAGTTCGGTTGGGCCGGCCAACTGCAGGCGGTGATCGTGCCGAACCTGGTGACCGCGATCGGCGTGTTCTGGATGCGGCAGTACACCGCGCAGGTGGTGCCGTACGAGCTGATCGAGGCGGCCAGGGTCGACGGCTGCTCGATGATCCGGGTGTACTGGCACGTCTGTCTGCCCGCCGTGCGGCCCGCGGCGGCGTTCCTCGGCATGTTCACGTTCATGACGTCGTGGAACGACTTCCTGTGGCCGCTGGTGGTGCTCAACGCGGAGAACCCGACCGTGCAGATCGCGTTGGAGCGGCTGCAGAGCGGGTTCTACGTCGACTACTCGCTGGTGCTGGCCGGCACGACGCTGGCCACCATTCCGATTCTGATCGTTTTCGTCGTGCTCGGCCGGCAGATCGTGGCCGGCATCATGCAGGGCGCTGTGAAGGGGTGACCATGTCAGTTGTGCCGGAGGCGGCGGAGACCGTCTCGCTGAGCTTTCCAACGGGTTTCGTCTGGGGCGCGGCGACCGCGTCGTTCCAGGTGGAGGGCGCGACGTCGGCGGACGGCCGGACGGACTCCATCTGGGACGAGTTCTGCCGCCGGCCCGGTGCGGTCGCCGGCGGTGACACGGGGGAGCCGGGCGCGGACCACTACCGCCGGTTCGCCGACGACGTCGAGCTGATGTCCTCGCTCGGCCTCGGCGCGTACCGGTTCTCGGTGGCCTGGCCGCGCGTCCGTCCGGACGGCGGCGCGGAGAACGCCCGCGGTCTCGACTTCTACGACCGGCTCGTGGATCGGTTGCTGGCGAACGGGATCAGCCCGTGGGCGACGCTGTACCACTGGGACCTCCCGCAGGCGCTGGAGGAACAGGGTGGCTGGACGGCGCGGGACACGGCGTACCGGTTCGCGGACTACGCGGAGTCGGTGGTGGCTCGGCTCGGTGACCGGGTGGACGGCTGGCTGACGCTCAACGAGCCGTGGTGCTCGGCGTTCGTGGGGTACGCGAGTGGGCGGCACGCGCCGGGCGTGCGGTCGGAGTCGGCGGCCGTCGCGGCCGTGCACCATCTGTTGCTTGGCCACGGTCTCGCGATGGAACGGATCCGGGTGGCGGCGCCCGCCACTCCCGCCGGCATCACGCTGAACCTGTTCCCCGTGCAGGCCGCGTCGCCCGCGGCCACCGACCAGGACGCGGCGCGGCGGATCGACGGGCTGCAGAACCGGATCTTCCTGGAACCGTTGCTGCGAGGGCGATATCCGGCCGACCTGCTGGCGGATCTTGCCCCGTACGGGCTACTGGACCTGGTGCGCGACGGCGACCTGGCGATCATCGGCGCGCCCGTCGACCTGCTCGGCGTGAACTACTACCGGCCGTACGTGGTGGCGGGTGGCGGCACGTCCGACGGGCCGTCGGAGTGGGTCGGCGCGTCGGACGTCGTGTTCCTGACGAGTGGTCTCCCGCGTACGGAGCTGGGGTGGGAGGTGGCGCCGGACGGGTTGACGGAGCTGTTGGTGTCACTGCACGAGCGGTACCCGGGCCTGCCGCTCTACATCACGGAGAACGGCGCCGCGTACCCCGACCGGCTCGGCCCGGACGGGGCCGTCCGGGACACCGACCGGGTCGCCTACCTCGACGGCCACCTGCGGGCGGCGCACGCGGCGGTGACGCGCGGGGTCGACCTGCGCGGGTACTTCTGCTGGTCGCTGCTGGACAACCTGGAGTGGGCGGAGGGCTACGCCAAACGGTTCGGGTTGGTGCACGTGGACTTCGCGACGCAACGCCGGACGCCGAAGGACAGCGCGCGCTGGTACGCGGAGGTGATCCACCGCAACGGCCTGACCTGACACGGGTCTACCCGAACCGGCGGCCGGGCGCACTCGACGGCCCCGGACTGTCGGTGGCATGCCGTAACGTCGAACTCGGGGGGCCGGAGGCCAGGCGGGGTGTGCTGCTAGCGGGTGCAGTCCGCGCAGGTGCCGAACACCTCGACCGTGTGGCTGACCTCCGAGAAGCCGTTCTCCGTCGCCACCTTCTCGGCCCACTTCTCCACCGCGGGGCCTTCCACCTCGACGGTGCGGCCGCACGTGCGGCACACCAGGTGGTGATGGTGGTGCCGCGAGCAGCGCCGGTACACGGCCTCGCCGCTGTCGATGCGCAGCACGTCGATCTCACCGGCGTCGGCCAGCGACTGGAGTGTGCGGTAGACCGTGGTCAGGCCGATGCCCTCGCCCCTGGTGCGCAGCTCCTCGTGGAGATCCTGCGCCGATCGGAAGTCGTCGAGCTGTTGGAGCAGGTGGGCGACCGCGGCGCGCTGCCTCGTCGAGCGGCGACCGGGCACGGTCGGGGACTGCTGGTCGCCACTGTTGACCGCACCGTTGACCGCACCGTTGACCGCACTGTTCACCGCGCCACACCTTCCTCCACGTGGGCGACCGCGTCGACCACGATGTGCGAGAGATGCTCGTCGACGAGACGGTAGACCACCTCGCGCCCGTTGCGTTCGCCGTGCACGACACCCGCCGACTTCAGCACCCGCAGGTGCTGGCTGATCAGGGGCTGGGCGACACCGAGCGACTCGACCAGCTCGTGGACGCACCGGTCGTGCTCCCGCAGCTCGAGCACGATCGCGATGCGGACCGGCGCGGCGAGGGCACGTAGCAGGTCACCGGCCGCGGTGAGCGTCCGCGCCGGCCGGCCGGCACCCGGGGCGACCGTCGGGCGATCGGTCGAGTGCCCGTGCGGGTCGGCCAACCGGGGGGACGAG
>Ga0193717_1000306_pt1 | contig 35680 bp, 27 predicted proteins | sample U2c2metaG_FD_145900 | JGI IMG/M metagenome (GOLD analysis project Ga0193717, IMG submission 145900) | Soil microbial communities from a riparian zone of the East river system, Colorado, United States - U2c2 | ecosystem: Environmental > Terrestrial > Soil > Riparian zone | place: USA: East River... | reverse complement strand
AACTATCGCGCGTATCAGGAAGGCCCGGTTACGTTTCGTTACGCGCTGCGGCCGCATTCGCGTTATGACGCCGCGGCAGCCACTAGACTTGCCATCGGTTTATCCGAGCCACTCCAAGCTCGGGCGGTTAGCCCCTCAGCAAAACCAATCGACTCATGCCTGAGCATTGAGCCATCGGACGTACTTGCGTTGACGTTCAAACCAAGCGAAGATCGAGCCGCTTGGATCGTGAGACTTTTTGGCGCTTCTGGAGAGAGAAGGACAGCTAAGCTCAAGTGGTTACGTTCAGGTGAAGCGAAATTATGGCTGAGTAATCTTGCGGAAGAGAAGCTGGAACCAATTGGAAGTGAGTTCGAGCTCGCCGGCTGGGATCTTCTTACAATTCGAGTTGAAGAAATGCATTCAAGATAGTCCTCAAGCAGACGTTGATCGGGCCAGTCCCACTCGCCTACCCGAAGTTCTCTGATCTTGCTCTAGAATCATTTACTAAAATTAGGCAAATCCACTCGGCGAACAACATGGTCCTGAATCCAATGTGCATCCCACCACTCTTTGGGATCGATCTGAACGCCATCGAGCTGCATGGCGAAGTGTATGTGGTCTCCGCCGGCCATGCCGGTCATGCCACTCAGTCCCATGATCTGTGACCGTTTGACCATGTCGCCTTCGTGCACATCGATCCGGCTTAGGTGGCCGTAGATCGTCTGCAGGCCGTACCCATGGTCCACGACAATGCAATTGCCATAGATGCCGAGGGGAGCAGCCCAAACAACGCGGCCATCGTTTGAGGCCTCGACTCCGATATGTTGAGTGACAGCGAGATCGTAACCGAGGTGAACCTGTTGGTCGATCTTCTTGCCCTGGTAGATATAGCTGCGCACATCAGCGAAGGTTGCCTCGGCTTGAGAATGGGATTGGCGCGTGAAGGGCAGGTGCCAGAGAAATCGATCGGCGGTCTTCAAACGCAGGTCGGCCAAGGTCTTGTTATTGGCTTGGCGCATCTCAGAGTTGATCTTGACGAAGCGCTTGATGGGATCACCAGTTCCATTAGGATCGAGTTCGCCCAGCACCTTCTGCATAAATTGGTCGGAGACCAGAATCTCGTGTTGGGTATAGACCGGTTGCTCTTTTTTCGGGAAGACGACGGTCAGGGGTGTCGTCACGTCATTTCCCGCAGCGTTCGAAGCGTAAGCCAACGGTGTGGTACCGGGAGGCATGTTCCAAGCAAATGCGAACAGAGAGAACAGGCCGGGCTTGCCGCCCGGCATCGGCCATGCACGAAAGGTTTGGTTCCCTACTCTGACGCCGGCGGATGTATAGGATCCAGAGACATTCATCGTGGCCAAATCGGCCATACCGAGATACAGGTAGTGCTGGTCTGAATCCGCGCTGATGGTAGGCGGCTGGGTGACTACGTTGACTTCACGCTCCCAACGGGTAGTGCTATGAAACAACCCGCCTGATGTAGCCTCAACGATCAACCGTGCCGGACCATCGTGTAACTGGGGTGTTGTCTTGATACCGACATTGAAGTTAAACGTGCTGTCCACGCTTTTGGAGGGGGAAGAAGTCTGCCAGGAGGGATACTGTGTTCCGTTCTGCGTTAATGTGACGGCAACCTTGCTGACGCCATGGGGATCGTGGACATGGGCGGTCACTGGTGTGGCCTGTCCTATGGAGGTCAGATTTGGAGCCACATCCAATGAGGGCTTATCACAGCCTGTCAGACTGAGAACCATAGACAACAATAGAAGATTCGTAGCAAGGATGGGGGTTCGCACAAACCGATTCTAGTCCATCGTATTCCTGCTTCATCTGGGCATTTGTGTGCCTCTATTGGTTCCTTTCGGCCGTTGGATTCATATTATTGACTCTCTCAGCGCCAACCGAGCGCCGGGGCGACAGTATTCAGGATTGCCTCCAAAACGTGAGCATTGTAGGCAACGCCTAATTAATTAGGGATGGTCAACAACAACGTATCGGCCTCTGCAATCGCCTCGTCTTTCTTCAACTGCTCGATGAGGACACCCGGTTCCGCAGCGTCCGAAGATCGCTCGTGTTGACTCGTCCAAGAATCCGACCTTATCCTATTCCTTCCCACTCGCCCGAAATACGCCCGATTCCGGTCATTAATCGACGCGCGAAGATACTGCGGCTGACTGACACGCGCGGAATACGAACATGACCGCCTTCTTTCCAGGCTGAGCGAAAGGCTCGAATCTGAGCTGCTTGCTGGATGCGGAGCTAAAAAGGGTAGAGCTAAAGGAATACGCAAAGACTAGAAGACGATTTTTGCGGCGAATTGCATGAGGCGCTGGTTGCCAACGACGCTGGTGACAGTTCCGAAGGTTGAGGGTGTAGTGATGGTGGAGTTCGGAGTGGACAGCGTGGGGTGGTTCGCGACGTTGAAGGATTCGGCGCGGAGGTTCAGCTGCATCTCGCGGTAAAGCGGGAACGTGCGGAAGACGGAGGTGTCGAGGTTCCACAGACGCTGCGAGCGGAGCATGTTTCTGCTGGAGGTGCCGTAGGTTCCTGCGGCGGGGATTGCGAAGGCGGCGGTGTTAAACCACTTGGCCGCCGAAGCGTTGTTGAGGCCGGGATCACCGACCAGATTCGCTCGCTCATAGGTGCTGCCATTGCCGACGTTGGCGATATCGCCGGCCGCGGTGATGCTGTAGGGTTGGCCGGAACGCGCGGTGAAGATCATGTTGACTTGCCAGCCGCCGAGGACGAAGTCTGCGAAGCGGTTTCCGGTGTAGAAGCGCCGGCCCTTGCCGAAGGGAAGATCGCCGTTGAGACCGACGGCGAGCATGTGGGGGACGTCATAGGCTGAGACGCTGCGGCTTCCGCGCAGGTCATAACGATTTTGCAGACCGCTGCCTTCAACGCCGAACCAGCCGGACTGGCCGGAGTCGATGGACTTGCTCCAGGTATAGGCGACGGTATAACCGAAGCCGTTGCGGAACTGGCGTAACAGAGAGGCCTGCAGGCTGTTGTAGTTGGAGTTGCCATTGGAGGTATCCCAGCGGTTGGGGACGGTGTAGGGGAAGGGCTGTCCTGCGGTTCCAGCAGCGCGGCGAGCAGCAAAAGAGGCTCCGGGGCCGGGCTGGCCGATGTTGGTGTAGCCACCAATGTCGGTGCGGTGCCCCTGGGAACCGACATAGTTGACCGAGAGGACGGTGGAGTTGTCGAGCTGTTGTTGGATGCCGAGGTTCCACTGCTCGGAGTAGGGGTTTTTGATGTTGGGATCGACGAAGTAGTTGACGTTGGAAGCGTCGAAGGGAGTCGCAGCGGGCATGCTTCCGGAGCTTGAGCCGAATGGGTTTTGCGCGGAGGTGTAGTTGGTTCCCGGTGCGTTGGTATTGTCGAGAGCGCGTGTGCCGACGTCGGGCCATGAACCCTGGAAGTTCTGCGGGATCTGGATGATTGCGGACCAGTTGTCGAAGTTGATACCGAAGCCTGCGCGAATGGCGAGTTTCGAATTGACGCTGTAGGCGAGTCCAAATCGGGGGCCGACGTTGGTCTTGGTGCCTCTCATGATCTTTCGATTGGGGGAGACGATGACGTTTGGAGGAAGTGCCCCTGTGCCGGGAAGGCAGGGAGCGTGTCCACGATCGGAGCAGAGCGGAGGCAGCACCTGGATGATGTACTTGCCGGTGTTGAAGTCGAAGTCGCCGGTCTCGATGGAGCCCTGCTGACCGATGCTGGACTCCTTGCCGTATTGCGGTGTGACGGAGCGGTCGTAGCGAACGCCGATGTTAATGGTGAGCGTGGGGGTGAACCTGAAAGAGTCCTGGACGAAGGCCGAGGCGATACCGCCTGGCCGCTCGGTGATGAGCACATTACGGAAGTTGAAGTTCGAGGGATAGTTCAGCAGGAAGCTGGCGAGGCCATTGCCGGACTGCGCGGACTGGCCTGTGGTGACGGTCGATCCTGGATTTCCAGCGAAGTTTCCGGTGCTGGCTCCGTTGAAGGTGATGGAGCCGTTGCGTTGGTACTGTTCGAAGTTGACCTGATCCCAGCCTCCACCCCAGATGATCTGATGACGTCCGAGAGTATGGATGACCTGGCCTTTGAACTCATGAATGCTGGAGAGATTTTTAGCTGGGCTGTTGCTTTCACCGGCATTGAAGTAGCCGCTGACGTTGAGCGAGGGGAAGAGGTTAACGCCGCCGACGTAGCTGGAGAAGGAAGGGTCGATTCCAAAGGTTCCAAGCAGATCGGAGTTGCCGAAGTCATACAAGGTAGAGGTGGCCTGGCCGACATGCGTTCTCGCATACTGGACCTGGACGCTGGTTTTGGCACCGAAGACGTGCAGCCAGCTGGCTCCGTAATGCTCGCCGGGAATGGAGTTGAGGGTGAACAGGTGGGGCATAGTATTTATGTTGGTGCCGGTGGTGCCTGCCGGAGATTGTGTGTCGAGCTTGATGCCGCTATAGCGGAAGAAGATGAAGTCTTTGTCGCCGATGTGCTGGTCGAGGCGGGCGCTGTAGTTGTGGCTGTCGTGTGGGGTCCGTGACGACGCCGTTGTATTGCGTGGGTGCGAAGCCGGGAATGGTGACAGGAGCGGAGAAGATCTTGTGGATGGCGGCTACCGAACGAGGATCCATCTTGGAGACAGGAATCTGGTTGCCGACGAAGGCGGGACGGTTGGCTGCACTGTTCGCGATCGTTGGATCGTAGAGCTGGCATTTCGCGATAGTGGTGACGGTCTTGTCGGAGCAGCCCGGGTTCCCGGTCGTGCCTGTGCTGAAGTCACCGACCCCTAGATTCTGTGGGCCTCCCCAGGTGCTCTCGCCGAGCTGCGCGGCGGTGGGTTGCAGGAAGAAGATGCCGTTGCCTTTGCTGTAGCGTGTTCCTTCATAGGAGACGAAGACGAAGGTTTTGTTGTGTCCATCGTAGAGCTTGGGGATGCTGAGCGGGCCGCCGAAAACTCCGCCGAACTGGTTGAGATGATAGGAGGAGAGCGCGGGGAAGTAGGGCTTGGCATCGAAGGCGTTGTTGCGGATATAGTCCCAGGCGCTGCCGTGGTATGCGTTGCCCCCGGACTTGGTGGCAACGTTGACGACGCCGCCGGTAACCTGGCCATACTGCGCGTCGTTATGAGAGTTGATCTTGAACTCCTGGATGGAATCGATGACGGGGGCGACGGCATAGGAGTTGAACCAGGCGTTGTTGTCGTTCATGCCGTCGACGAGGTAGAGAGTGGAGCGGTTGGGCTGGCCGTTGATGGACGGGAAGGAGTAAGAGGATCCCGCCGTGACAGCTGTTGTGCTGCCGCTGCCATTCTGACCGACGTTGACGGGCGTAGCTCCTGGCGTGAGGGTAAGAAGCTGCGTAAAGTTGCGTCCGTTCAAGGGGAGATCCTGAACCTTCTTCTGCTCCATGACGGTGCCGAGCTGCGAAGTGGAGCTTTCGATCTGTATGCCCTCGGCCTCCACGGTCACGGCGACCTTGACATCGCCTGGTCTGAGGTTCGAGTTCATGGTGATGACCTGATCAACGGCGACATCGAAGGCGCTGATCTGCTCGGTCTGGAAGGACGGAGCCGTGATGGTGAGGGTATAGCGTCCAGGGGTGACGCTGGGGAAGGAATAGTTGCCTCCCTGATTGGCGGTCGTGGTTCTCTCGACGGAGGTGGCGGTATTCCGCAGCGTAATGGTGCCCCCCGGAATGGCCGCTGCCTGTTGATCGCGCACGCTGCCGTTGACGGCCGCAGATGAGATCTGCGCGTGGGCAGAGGGAAGGCTGAGAAGAGCGACAACAATCAAGCTGAATCCCAGGAACTTGGTCCGCAGAGCACACCATGTCTGATGGATCAATTGCATGTGTACCTTTCCCCGCCGGTTTAAAAATCGGCAACCAGACTAGGTAAGGCGATCGGTACTGTCAACAGAATTATTTCGCTAGCGACAAAGATGTTTTATATGTAAACAGAAGATGAGGCTTAATTCCTGGAGCGAAGACACGGCTCCTCAAGACATCCATAGAGATGAGCAGGGGGCTGTAGCGGAAGTCACAAGCCCTGCGGTAGAGCATCTATAGGTTTGTAAGTCCTGAAAGTAGCCGTGGGGAGCTTTGATGAAAGAGACAGATCGAGCCGGGCACTCCAGATGCATTCCAGATTAGATGTTTACTGACGAAGCCTTGATGTGAACGGTTGCGGCGATTCCCGGCGTAAGTTCGAGTGTGAGAGGAATGGCTTCAAGGCCGGGCACTAGGTTGAAGGTCCGCTCTTTTGGAATGGATTCAAAACCCTGCGAAGCATCCGTGTGGACCGTGAGGATTCCTTTTGCCTTTGTAATCTGGATTGAGCTGGAACTGGACTGAGTGGTGGCTTCGGTGGATCGCGATACGACTGGCAAAATGAGTTGAAGCGACGTCGAACTGGGGAGCTGCCCCGTTGCTTTGGCAACGATGGTAATCGTCTCTTCGGTGATGAAGTACTCGAGGTGGTAGGAGATTCCGCCTGCTGGTACTGGATGATGCCCCGCGGTGAGAAGTTGGCCCGTCGCCGTGAAGTGGATTTCGTCAGCTGACGTGGATGCAGTAACGATCGCCTTGAGATCGGTGAGGCTGGTGTAAGTTTTGTCTGCCTTCAGCTCGATGCGCGGAGTGAGCGTCATGTGGGGAGCATCGAGAAATGCTTGCTGGTTGGAGATCTCGACCATTTGGTAGTCGGTCATGCTGGCTGCAAGGATGGGGCCGAGTGACTGATGAAAGAGCAGAGAAAGAGCGCCACCCGAGGCGTGTCCCCCGCCTGATTCACCTCCACCTCTCGCCTGAACGTGCTCGACGTACTCCCAATCATTCTCCGTGACGGTGGCGCGCCAGGGACCTTTGGATGCGAGATAAGTCCCGACCTCAGGGTAGTGGCGAAGACCTACAGGTTTATCCCGAGGTATTGAAGGGCGCTCTGTGGTTTGTATCTTGGCACCGCCACGATCAAGCACAGTAGCCAAAGCTTTGGCGTGGGTGAAGGTGTGATGGATGCAGGGGCGGTCGCCGTGATGGAAATAGTCTGGACCACCATAAAGCAGGCCATCCTGGGTGCAGGCGGACATTAGTTCTAGGTTGCGGAGAGCGACCTCGTGAAAACGTGGGTCATGATCGGACAACAGGACATAGGCGGGATGACAGCCGTCGCTGGTTCGACTGCCCCACCAACTCCATTTGTAGTTGCGAGTGCCCCAGCTATTGTCCCAGGCCCCGTTGGGCAGCATGAACTCCATGTGGGCACGAAGAGATTTGACAGTTTGTTCGAGGACCTGTTGATCGTTTGTAAGCAGGGAGTATTGGGCAAGCGCAGGGAGCGATTCTTCAACGTTGTAACCGAGATCAACCGGATGGCAGCCTTTTGGAGTGACATCACGCAGGGGATGGCCCTCGCCGAAGAGCATGCCGTTGGGGGTGAAGTAGTCGAGACTCGTGTGGGCTAGGTCCCGGGCTCGATCAAGGTAACGATGCTCCCCGAGAACCTGACCACAGAGTGCAAAGGCGAGTGATGCAGTGATGGGATAGTTAATGTTTCCGGTCTCGATGGTGATGAAGCCGTCGAGAAATTTTGCAGCGCGGGCGAGCCGATCAGTCCATTGGGCACGCATCGCCGCGTCAAGGAGACTGCCGTGGTGATGCAGTGATTCGGCGAGTGCGATGGTGTGGAAGACGGTGATGCCCTGCCATGGGCTGAGTGTGACGTCATTGATCCAGCTGCCATCAGCACGACTGACCTGCGACTCGGACCAGTCGTACAAGCTGATGGCGGCCCGCAAATATTTGCTATCGCCGCTGGAGTGCGCCATGTGCATGAGTGGATAGATCGCGTCCGCGCACCGGCCATGAATAAGCACGCATGCCGGGCATAGGAGAGCGCCATGAAATGCAGGGTCCTTCATGGCCGTGAGTTGATGCGCCATGAGTCCGTCGCACCAGCTGTGGAGGGTCGTTGCGTAAAGGTCAGTTGGTAGCTTGCCCCCTGGCGGTTCAGCAAGCGCAGCAGAGAATCCTGGCATGAACAGGTGGACTCCCACCGAAGAAGCTCCAATGGTAGAGATGCGGAGCAAGTCACGGCGAGACAGTTGTGTGGGAACAGTGTGGTCGGTAGCCATGACCGGCTTCTCCTTACGCGACGGTACGACGTTGTCCTTGAAGTGAAGTTGATTGTCGCACGGCCTGAAAGCAAATTTCACCGGCTAAAGCTCACAAATCTGCCGCGCTGCTATTTGGAGTAGCAAATGTGGTGTGGTTGAAGGCATTGAAGAAGGCTAGACGTTACATATTATGTATTTGTGTTATATACGTCGACATAAGCAATTGCGTCAATCTCTGTAATACGCTGGCCTGCAGCGGCCGGCCAATTCTGAGAGATCGACGTCCATCACAAAACGCTGAGAAGTTCCAGCCGACGAATTCTAATGGAGTGCCCCACTGATCACCGAACGACGAACCGCATCATCTCGATACGCATGGTGGTTGATTGCCATGCTTTGGTGCGTATGCTTCTGCAACTATGCAGACCGGCAAGCCATCTTTTCCATCTTTCCTCTGCTGCGAACCGAACTGAGGTTAGACGAGCTGCAACTCGGGATTGTCGCTTCGTCCTTCATGTGGATGTATGCACTGGCAGGCCCGTTTGCAGGATGGATCTCCGACCGCATCTCTCCACGCACCGTCATTCTGGGAGCGCTGGCATTCTGGTCGACCGTTACCGCGGGCACGGCAATCTGCCACTCGTTTGGCAGTCTGGTGATCTTTCGCACACTTGGCGGGCTGGGAGAAGCCTTTTACTTCCCTGCCGCCATGGCTCTTATCGGCATATATCACAGCGCTCAAACGCGCTCGCGTGCCATGGCCCTGCATCAATCGAGTGTCTACGCAGGGACGATTGCTGGCGGATCGATGTCGGCAGTCATCGCAGAACAACATGGCTGGCGTATCTCGTTTCTGATCTTCGGAGCGGTGGGAATTCTCTTGTGCCTGGTCCTTATCTTCTGTCTGCGTACTCCTGCCCCGCAGCAGCAGAATCAAGCCGCCGCAGCAAACACGAACTTCCTGCGCAGCGTCCAGGAAGTTCTGTCGTCCATGCGGATTGTCGTTCTGATTGGAGTCTTCATTGGAGCGAATTTTGTCGCAGTAGTTTTTCTGACCTGGCTTCCTACGTTTCTGTTCAACAAGTTTCACTTGAGCCTGAGCCAGGCAGGATTCAGCAGCACGGCCTATCTCCAAATTGCATCGGTGATAGGAGTGATTCTTGGCGGAGTGCTGGCCGATCGTTATGCGGCCCACAGGATCGGGGGGCGCCAGATGATTCAGGCCGTTGGTTTGTTATTCGGAGTTCCTTTTATCTTTCTTACCGGTCAGGCCGTCAGCATGGTGACCTTGATTATCGGAATGATCGGATTTGGATTCTTCAAGGGAATGTATGACGCCAACATCTGGGCGTCTCTCTATGACGTTGTCCCGGTAGAGCGCCGGGGTGTAGCAGCGGGAACGATGAACTCGCTCGGCTGGCTCGGCGGGGGCGTTGCACCGATTGCGATCGCTGTCGCATCCCGGCGCTTCGGCCTGAGCGCCTGCATCAGCGCCACTTCGTTGATCTACCTCGGGCTCTCCATCGCACTGCTGTCGCTGGCACGCAATATGCGAAAGAGCCACGCAGAGCAGCCGTCTTCCGTAAGTTAGAGCTGACTCAAATCCGGAACGAATCCGGTAACTCGAGGTTTGCGAGATGATTTTCTCGCTCCCACAGATCGAACTCCTCCAGTCGCTCGCGCCCACTGGCCTGAATGTGCTCGGCCAGCAACTTGCGCGCGCCATCGACATCGTGATCGATGACCGCCTGCAGGATGGAACGGTGATGCTTGTAGATTCGCTCAAGCTCCTCGCGCCTGTGGCCGCTGCGCTGGATGCCGAAGATGCGAATCATCAGCCGTGTATCGCTAACGACTTTGAGAATGCGCGCGTTTGCAGCGATGCGAATCAGCAGGGCGTGAAAGCCAAGATCGGAGATCGAAAAACGTTTCATCTGCTCCGCATTCAACTCCTGCTTTCCCGATGCCTTCAGCTCCTTCAAGAGCAGTTGCGTCTCGTCCAGCAGGCTTTCGAGCCGCTTCTGGTCGGCGGCCCGAACACCTGTAAGCGCGGCACGACCCACCGCAAAAACCTCAAGAGCCTCACGCAGCTCATACAGGTCGATGATGCCTTGCCGTGAAAGTTGCGTGACCACGATACCCCCACCGGGGCTCAGCTCCAGAAGACCTTCAGCAAGCAACTGACCAGCTGCCTCGCGCACCGGAGTTCGGCTACTGCCGAGCTCTTTCGAAATTGCGAGCTCGGAGAGCAAAGTTCCTGCACGCAGTTCTCCACTGGCAATCTTGTGCTGAATGAGCTGGTACGCCTTCATGCGGACCGACTGCTTTGCACCTGGATGATGAGTACTGGATCGACGGGGCATCGCAACGAGTGTAGAACAATGCCCCGGCTGTATCCATCGTTCTCGTTGTGTATCGCACTCCATGATCACAGCAAGACAACGACAAAGTGTGGGCGCTACTGGGGGGAACGACATTTGCATTTTTTGTGGTGCGGCAAGAATGTGTGTACTTTATGTCGACATATACACTACGCGCTCATGTATAGTTTTTTGGAACAGCTATCCTTCCACTGCTGAGGTATGCATGATTCACTTTGCTGGCGTTTACGCTGCGCTGCTCACCCCCCGACATTCTGACGGAACGCTAGATATTGAGTCGTATCGACAACAATTGACGACGCTGAGCAAGGATGAACTCGTTGGCTATGCCATCAACGGGGCGACAGGTGAGTTCACTATCAGCTCGGAACCTGAGTTGGAACTCTTGCTGGCCGAAGCCCGTCGCACGACACCCTCCGCAGAGATCCTTTGCGGAATTGGCGCGGGAGACGTCTACGGCACCGTGCGCCGCGGACGCCTTGCCGCGGCAGCCGGAGCAAAGGCGGCTCTGCTTCCCATGCCCTGCTTCTTTCCTTACCGGCAGGACGATATGCGCTCGTTTGTTCTCGAAGTGGCATCGAAGGTCGAAATGCCTATCTTGCTTTACAACCTGCCACAATTCACCACTGGCCTAGAGGTGGAGACGGTGTTGTCGCTTCTCGAGCATGACAATCTTGTCGGCATCAAGGACAGCAGCGGGTCGCTCGATATTATGCGCGCCATCACTGACGCCGGCCTGCCCGCAGCACGGCTGATCGGTAATGACAGCGTTCTCTGCGAGGCGCTTGCAGAAGGGCTATGTGACGGTGTCGTATCCGGGGTAGCATGTGCTCTGCCAGAATTGATGACCGCACTCTTCGCCACGGGGGGCAAAGGACCATTCTTTCCGGACTCGAAGAAGCTGCTCCACGAATTTATTGAGCAGCTTCACGTTTTGCCAACGCCGTGGGGCCTAAAAGTTACAAGCGCAGCACGTGGATTCACGCGCGAATCGTACCCCTTTCCGCTGTCACCGAACCGCAGTTCTGAGGCCGCGCAACTGCGCACGTGGTTCAAAAACTGGTACAACTGGACTCTCTCGAGCAAGACAGGTGCAGCATGAGTCAATAGATATATCTCGTTACCAGCGGAGATCTCCGCTGGTCTGCCAACGAAGTCTGCTGGCTCGCCTAGGCAAAGCTGGAGCAGACCCTGACAAAAGGCGTACCTTCAGCAGAAACTTCTGAGGCGTAGCTAGCTTCCCAGCCCGCTTCTGGATGCTTCGGTATGCTGGAATGAAGTGAAGTAGCGATGATGTCGCGGAACCACTCGGATGTGGTCGTCTTCGATTCTGCGAAAATAATACGAGCGGCTTGCTTACCGCAGTAAATATCAGAAAATATTGATTTAGTGGTGGCCCGGGCAGGAGTCCAACCTGCGACCTTCGCGTTAGGAGTGCGCTGCTCTATGCAACTGAGCTACCGGGCCTTTCTCGTTAGTGTATCGCGATGCCCCGGGAAGGCCGGATGGTAAACTTAAGAGTGGAGAGTTTATGCCAGACATACAGCGTCGTCGTGCGGTAACAGTCAATATCGGAGGGGTTCACGTCGGATCCAATGCCCCAGTCGTGGTGCAATCCATGACGAACACCGATACAGCTGATGTCGAAAGTACAGTGCAACAGATCGCCGCGCTCGCCCGTGCCGGTTCCGAGATGGTGCGCGTTACCGTGAATAACGACGAGGCTGCAAAGGCAGTCCCTTACATCATTGAAGGTATCGCGAAAAAAGGCTGGACGACCCCCATCATTGGAGACTTCCACTACAACGGCCATCTATTGCTTTCGAAGTACCCGGAGGCCGCACAGGCGCTGGCGAAGTATCGCATCAATCCTGGAAATGTATCCATTGGCCGCAAGGACGACGACAACTTCCGCACCATGGTTGAGGTTGCAGTAAAACATCAGAAGCCTGTACGCATCGGCGTCAACTGGGGCTCGCTCGATCAGGCGCTTCTGACGAAGATGATGGATGAGAATTCAAAGTCCGCCAATCCTCAACCTGCCCGCGACGTCATGATGGAAGCCATGGTAGTTTCGGCACTCGACAACGCCGCCGCCGCCGAACGCTATGGGCTGCGGCGCGATCAAATCGTGCTCAGTGCAAAAGTGTCGGGTGTCCGCGATCTGATTGATGTGTATACCGAGCTCGCGAGCCGATGCGACTACGCTCTGCACCTTGGCCTTACCGAGGCCGGGATGGGGATGAAGGGCATCGTAGCTTCGGCAGCCGGGCTTGCGCCTCTTCTACTGAGTGGAATCGGCGACACAATTCGTGTCAGTCTTACTCCAACTCCCGGTGGCGACCGTTCGGAGGAAGTGCGTTGCGGACAGCAAATCCTTCAATCCCTCGGAATACGCAGCTTTATGCCGCAGGTCACCAGTTGCCCAGGCTGCGGACGTACAACCTCGACTTACTTCCAGGAGCTCGCCGAGCGAATCCAGAGCTATCTAGTGGAGCAGATGCCGGAGTGGAAGAAACAGTATGCCGGAGTAGAGGAATTGAAGCTCGCTGTAATGGGGTGCATCGTCAATGGCCCCGGCGAATCCAAGCACGCAAATATCGGCATCTCCCTGCCAGGAACGTTCGAAGAACCGAAGGCTCCGGTCTACGTGGACGGCAAGCTCTTCACGACACTCAAGGGTGATCGTATCGTCGAGGAATTCCAGGAGATTCTCGACCAGTATGTCGAGAAACGCTACGGTAAAGTCCTCGTAGAAGCTTAAATCCTGTTTCGCTACATCCTGTCACGCCTTTGCTAACGCAGAGGCGTGACATTTTTGCGCAGCTCATTCAAAGGATAGAACGTCCCCCGCCATGTCACTCCACCTGCCCGCAGCGTGGTTAGCGCGGACTGCAACAACGAGTAGAGAAAGAGCGCTGCCCCGGCAGGAAATAACATCGCGTACCAGGGCGAAATCTTCGAATGGCGCGTACTCAACAGGTAGAGCATGACTATCGCAATCAGCGTCAACACGGCTGGAAGCCGTGTCTGTCTAAAGACAAGGAACACGATTGGTCCCAGGCAAAGAACGGTGAGCCACGCGCAGGCTGCCAGGGCGACCGTGATCCGGAAACGAAAGACCGCGAAAAGATTTTTGGTCATTACATGGACAACGCCCCAGGCTCCAGCGGCCCAGTGCAGCGTCACCATTCCGGGCGCAATCGCGACGCACTGGCGGAGGCCGGCGAGCTTCACTCTTCGAGCCAGCATCAGATCTTCCAGAATCTCCATTCGCAAGGACTCAAATCCTCCGAGATTTTCATACGCCTCTGTTCTCAAAAGATTGAACGCCCCTATACCGATCGAGTCTCGCGTAGCCTTCGGATCGGAGGCCTTCCATGGGCGCGTCGCCCACAGTCCCATCACTCCGAGATACCCGAGCAACATGCCTTCGCCGATGCTCTTGATGAGCGGCGTGGGGAAGGTAACGAAATGATCGGCGTCTGTTGCCACGGCATGGGCGAGGGAGCGGCGAATGGCCTGCGGCTCAAAGAATACGTCGGCGTCGGTGAAGAGGAGATAGTCAGGGCGGTCGATGGCGATGGCATCACGGGCGGCCATTGCCATCGCGTGCGGTTTACCAAGCCAGTTATCGGGTAGCGTTTTCACGTGCAAGGCTCGCAATCGATCCGGATGTCGAGCTGCAAGCGCGTCGATGATCGCTCCAGTTGCATCGGTTGAGCGATCATCGACAGCGAGGATCTTCAGGTTCGCATAATCCTGCTCGATCAGAGATTTCAGGCAGGCGGGCAGCGCATCCTCCTCGTCGCGGGCGGGCACGATGATTGTGATCGCCGGATCTCCGGCAGGAGCGAGATCGAATTTGGACTCGAGCAGGTTCGGGATGCGTGGCAGACCCAGGGCTGCAGTTACTGCTTTCCATAGCCATGCGACTGCTAGGAGCCAGGCGAGTCCGATTGTCAGTCGATCTATCAGCATGGTTAGAGAAGCAGCCCCTTCGCTACGCCGGTCGGGATCACGCTACTTCTTCAGATGCTACGACGAAATCATGCCGCGACGGGCTCGTCCTCGCGGAGCGGCGGAGCGTAGCGGGCGCCGATGAAGAAGATTACGGCGGCGAGCAGGAGGGTCACGAGAGTTGATCCCAGCCCGAGATTAAGGGTGGAGCGATCGCTGACGGCACCGATGATGCGGGGCGAGATGGCGTCGCCCAGGGCGTGGATGACAAGGAGTTGACCTGCCATCGCCGTGGCGCGAACCTCGGGACGGACCGCGTTCATGGTGGCAGCGTTTACCGGGCCGGTTCCGAGGAAGATGAGGAAGATGGCCAGAGCAAGCGATGGAATGGTGAGGTTATGGGGGCCGAAGAAGCACACCAGAGCGGGAGGAACGGCGAGCGCGGCGCTGATCGCCGGAACGAGGTAGAGAGCCTTCGGAGTCTTCTTCGACCAGCGCTGGGCGATAACGCCTCCGGTGATCGTTCCCAGCAGGCCAGTGACGACGGTGACGGCTCCCATAAGGAAGGCAGCGTTCGATTGCGAGCGGCCATCGACACGCTGGAGGAAGGACGGCATCCACCAGGAGATTCCGCCGAGCGAAAAGGTTACGGCGGCATAGCCGAGGATGGAGGCGAGATATGCCTTGTTCTTCAGGAGGGTAAGAACGGTTCCCTTCTCCAGTTTTGCCTTCTCGTGCTGGCTGGCTCCTCGCGCAGGCTCCTTCATGAAGAAGAGGATGAGCAGTGCGATGATGGCTCCGGGAACAGCCGAGACGATGAAGGCCATGCGCCAGCCGTGATGCTCGCCGACAATACCTCCGACGAGGTAGCCAAGCGCAGCTCCCACCGGGATGGCGACGTTGAAGATGGTCAGGACGCGATTGCGCTGTTCGGGCGGATAGAAGTCCGAGAGCAGTGCGGGGGCGAAGATTCCAAAGCTCGCCTCACCGATGCCCAGCGCCGCGTGACGGATGTTGAGCGAGTCATAGCTGTGGACCGACGCGGTGAAGAAGTTGATTCCGCTCCAGAAGAGGGCGGCGATGACGATCATGGGCTTACGCGGGAACCGATCGCCGAGCCACCCGGTGATGGGCGAGGTGACCATGTAGGCGATCATGAACCAGAAGGTGAGGGTTCCGATGTGCTCGTCGGTGAGGTGGAACTCCCCTTTGATCTGTTCCTGCACGCCGGGCAGGATGTAACGGTCGATGTAGTTGACGAAGTTGAGCGCGGTGAGGAGGACAAGCGCTGTAGTGGCTCCGGCGACGACGCCGGCCGAGGTAGGTTTGGTCGCTTCGGCCATCGTTCGCAAGGATAGCAGGGTGATATTTCTTCGCGGTTTGACCGATCGACCTTACCAGGAGAGCGAGAGTGAATGACGTTGCCGGATAGTCTGCCTGCCCCCTCCCCCTATCAATTTTGCGCAAAGTCTTCCAAATAAATAGCTTAAGTCCGGACCTCCTGGCTTGTAAGAATTAAAATAACAAGCCCGGCTTGTGAGCCGGGCTTGTTTCTTCTTGATTTAAGGCTATCAGCAGTGTCAAGAATCTCTGTGGAAAATTTCACCCTCGGGTCGAGGTCTTTTGGGAGACTTCAGGAAATCAGGGCCTTTGTACCGCTCTTAATCTTTTGAAAGCGTTCCGAGCTGGTGACCTCGGAGCTCCGCAGGAGAGGATTTTCTTTTGGCCCAAGAGTGGTTGAGCCCGACGGACTCGATCCGTTGTGATGGATATACTGGAGCTGTTTCCAGGTGAAGACTGCCGCGCACTGAATCATCGCGCTGCAGCGATGTCGGGAAAGGGGCTAACCGCGCGTTGAGGTCAAAGGCATTCGTAATTGTGCTGTCGGCAGCAAGCTGTCTATGCCTTTGGGCCACGATCCATGGAGTCCATTTAAGGCCCGTACTGGCGCGCGCGCAGGAGTCGAACCTTGAGCCCCCGACGCGGAAGAGCTCCAATCGCGATTCTCACGTATTTCTCGGCCTGGGGGCGGTTCCCGATGCTGCCGCGGCAAAGCGGGGTGAGCCGCTTTATGCTCAGAACTGCGCGGCGTGCCATGGGGCGGATGCGCGTGGCGCGCAGGCCCCGAACCTGGTGCGCTCGATTGTGGTGCTGCACGATGAGAAGGGCGAGGAGATTGGCCAGGTCATCAAGAACGGACGCCCCCAGGGCATGCCCGCCTTTGCAAATCTGACCGAGGCGCAGCGATATGACATTGCCGAGTATCTGCACCAGCAGGTGGAGCTCGCAGCGAACCGCGGCCTTTACAAACACAGCGATACGATGACAAGCGGCGATGCCGCTAAAGGCAAGGCTTTTTTTGCGGCGAACTGCGCAAGCTGCCACTCGGTGACGGGCGACCTTGCGAAGGTTGGCGCGAAGTATCCGCAGCCCTCGGCGATGCTGGCGCGCATTGGCTGGCCGGCGAGTCATGAGCCACGGCAGGCTACGGTGACGATATCGGACGGCAGTAAAATCCGCGGGACGCTGGTTCACTACGACGATTTCGAGACGACGCTGAAGACAGCAAACGGAAGTATTGCCACGTGGCCGACGGATTCAGTTACGGTGGAGATTCAAGACAAGCTGGCGGGGCATCGCGCGCTGTTACCGAAGTATTCAGACGATGATCTCCATAACCTTACGCGGTATTTGCTGACCCTGAAATGAAGCCCTCTTCCCTTCTCCAACTCGCTCTGTTTTTCGGTGCATCGGCTGCCATCGTGATGTCGCCGAAGCTTTCTGCACAATCGGCCGCGAAGTATGAGGGCCTGGACTCGAAGGCGCTGACGCTATTCCATCCGCCTGCTGACACCTGGCCGACGTATAACGGGGACTACTCAGGCCGCCGCTTCAGCGAGATCGCGCAGATCAACCAGAAGAATATCGGAGAGCTGAAGACGAAGTGGGAGTACAAGATTACGGGCATTCCTCCGCTGCGCGGAAGCGGGCCTCTGGTCATCAAGTCGACTCCACTGATGGTGAACGGAGTCCTGTACTTCACGATTCCCGATCACGTATTTGCGGTGGATGCGCGGACGGGCAAGGAGAAGTGGCGATTCAACTTTGAGGACCATGGCGGGCACATCCTGGGGCAGCGCGGCGTGGGGATGTATGGAAGGTGGATCTACTTCCTGACTCCGGATGGATGGTTTATCTCGCTGGATTCAGAGACAGGCAAGGAGCGGTGGCGGAAGAAGGTTGCAGATGAGAAGCTGCAATACTTCACCACCATGGCAGCTGTGATCGTGAAGAATCACGTGATTATCGGCGTGGGCGGAGACGCGATGGATGTGCGCGGCTATCTGGAGGCTCGCGACCCGGAGACCGGCGAGATGCAGTGGCGGTGGTCGAGTGAACCCCTGAAGATGGGAGATCCGGGATCGGAGACTTGGCCCAACCAGCAGGCGATGGATCATGGCGGCGGCATGACATGGCTTCCGGGAACGTATGACCCGGAGCTGAACCTGATCTATTGGGGTACGGGAAATACGAACCCTGTGTTTGCGGGGCAGGGACGCAAGGGAGCGAATCTTTATACGGACTCGATCGTTGCGCTGAATCCCGACACAGGAAAGATGGTTTGGTATTTCCAGGGCTCTCCGCATGACACGCACGACTGGGACAATGTGGAAACGCCGGTGCTTTTCGACATGGAGATCGACGGCAAGCCGAGGAAGCTGCTGGCGCAGGCAGCGCGGTGCGGATACTTCTTCGTGCTGGACCGAGTGACGGGAAAGAACCTGGTGTCGAAGCCATTTACCGGGACGGCGAACTGGTCGAAGGGGATCGATGAAAAGGGACAACCGATTCCTGATCCGAATAAAGAGCCTAAGGTGGACGGGTCGATGGTGGATGTCCCGATCAATGGCGCAACGAACTGGCCACCGCCAAGTTACAGCCCCCAGACGAAGCTGTTTTATGTAAACGCAAGCGAAGGCTATGGAGTCGCTTACCTGTATGACACCTCACCGGAGCCGCAGGGCTATGGAGGCGGTGGAGCCGGGCACTTCGATCCGGCGTCGTCTCTGATTGCCCTGGATGTAACAAACGGCAGCGTTCGGTGGAAGCATGTCTCGAAAGGCATGGGAGAGGAGGGCGGCGGGATGTCCGGAGGAATTCTGACCACCGCGGGAGATCTGCTTTTTACCGGCGACTCGGATCGTCTTGCTGCATTCGATCCTGGGAACGGAAAGATCCTGTGGTCGGAGAAGCTGGGCAAGCATGTGAGCAACGGACCTTCCACGTGGACGTTGGATGGCCAGCAGAACATTATTGTGGGTGCGGGCGACACCTTGTACGGATTGACGCTGGGCGGCAAGTAGAAGCTCCGCCCTTTCGATCACGATGCGTCAGTGAAGACATCGGTGAGCATAGTTCATGGCCCAATACAAGGTCGATTCCTGCGAGACTCGATCAGGTTTACACAGATGCGCGATTTAGTTCCAGGTCTGCCCGGCTTCAACCGCCTCAATTAAAAACGTATGATCCGGCTCCCTTTCCCAGATCATGCTTACAAACTCCTTCGCCTCTTTAAGCGTGTCGAACGTTGTTCGGTTGTACAGCTTCCCCGCCCAAAGTTGCTCACACTTCCAAATGATGTCCCTGATCGACTTACTTCCGTGATTTAGTTGAGTTTCGCTTTCCTTATGCACCGTCTACTCCCTCCATATACTTACCGCTACGAAGACTTAGCCATCAGCGATTTTTCTTTGGGAATTCGCAGAAGCAAGTCATTCGTTTCTTTTCGTAGCTGAAGAGGCTCCATGACCCGCTCCACAGCAAACGACATTCGTCTTACCGACTCGTTTACGCATCCGACAAAACTGTTCCAACGAATCCGCCCCATTTCGGGCACCGTAAGGCGGCGGCGATAGTACTGTGAATCAACAGTAGCTTTGCGTTTCGAGAAGACAGTCGGACGGCCGAAAAAATACCCTTGAAACAGCTCGAAACCCTCCTCAAACGCGATTTTGAGCTCCTCGACCGTCTCAACTTTTTCCGCTACGAGCTTTGCTCCGCTACCCTCCAGTTGCCGGAGAGTTTGCCTGCGCTCCCTCTCGGGCAGTCGAAAATCGATCTTGATGTAATCCGCCAATTCGACGAGTCGTGCCATTTTCTTTGAGAACTGGAAGTCATCGAGCGCTATGCCGTAACCGATCTGCTTGACCCTTCGGCAAGCGTTCATCACTTCTTCGTCCGGTTCAACCGTTTCAAGCACTTCCAGCACTGTCCAGCTACTCGGAAGCAGCGTCACCAACCCTTCCACTAATGCTTCCCGTGTACAGTTCAAAAAAGACGGGGAGCCTCCCGTAAGTTCCTCGAATCCATGAAGAAGCCAGTTGCCTACCATCGTTCGCGTGGCCGCGTCGGAATCGCCGGTGAAACGATTGTCAGACCCTAAACGGAACAACAATTCATAGCCGTGGATCTCTCCCATCTTGTCGAAGATCCCCTGGCGGGCTAGAAAGCAATGCGTCCTGGGGTCGAGCGGGGGAGCAGACGGCCCCAACTGGGTCTCGATCCAGCCGCCTGGAGGGGGAGGCTCCTTGATGCTGTCACGAGCTGCGGCGGCTGGATCACGCATTCAATATGGATACGAGAAATTTCCGCTGAGAGGAATGTTCAAAACAGTTTGAACGCAAAATGGATGCCTAAGGGAGGAACAACAAACAGTTTGCTGGAGGATCAATCCTCCGTTGCTTGTATTTTCTGTCACATACAGACTTCGAGAAGGACCGTTTGCTGTCGAATCAGCCGAAGGGCCTTAATGATACAGTTCACGGAACAGAGGTCAGGAAGTAATGTCAGCGATGGATCCATCTTCGAAGACAGACAAACTGAGCGCGGAACGGGATCGTTCGGTGCGACGTCACCTCGAAGAAGTCATCGCGAGCAGTGCGTTCGCAGGAAGTAAACGGTCTCAGGACTTTCTCCAACTGATCGTAGAACATGCCTTAGCAGGCCGATTCGATTCCCTTCGAGAACGTATGATTGGCGTCGAGATGTTCGGACGCCCCGTCGCGTATGACACCGCAAACGATGCGGTGGTCCGCGTCAAGGCCACGGAAGTTCGAAGGAAGCTTGCCCAGTTCTATCGCGAAGCGCCATCCCCACCGCCTGTCCGCATCGAACTTCCAACCGGATCCTATGTTCCGAAGTTCCACTGGGGTCCCTTAGCGCAGCTGCACACCGTCCCCCCTCCGCCAGCTTCCGTCGAACACCTTCCCACGACAGAGCGGTTTGACGACGAACAGGAAGAGACATCTCTTTCCACTGGAAGACGATTCCACCGTACGCCATACCTATTCGGGATCGGGCTTCTGGGATTGAGCCTGATCGCGGCAATCGGCTACGCGGGTTTCAAAGGGTTCGGTAAAAAATCGAATGCGACGCAGGGCATCCACTCCATAGCAATCCTGCCTCTTCAAAACCTTTCGGGCGATCCACGACAGGATTTTTTCGCAGACGGCATGACGGAAGAATTGATTGCAGATCTGGGTCAGGTCGGTCCACTGCGTGTCATCTCCCGGACGTCTGTGATGACATACAAAAACACCAAGAAAACCCTCCCCGAGATTGCCCATGAGTTAGGAGTGGATGCCATCGTTGAAGGGTCTATATGGCGGGAGGGCAGCCGGGTGCGCGTTGCTGCCCAGTTGATCGATGCCATGACCGATGAACACATCTGGGCCCACACGTACGATCGCAGTCTGACGAGCGTTCTGGCATTGCAGGGCGAAGTGGCGCAGGCCATCGCCGACGAGATCATGATCGAAGTAACGCCGCTGGCCCAGGAACGTCTCGCGCGAGATCGCCCAGCTTATACCGAAGCTCATGAACTCTATCTCAAGGGCGTCCAGCTTCTCAACCAGTCAGATCCCCGAAAGGCCATCGGATACCTCCAAGATTCAATCGACCAGGATCCTAGCTATGCCCCGGCGCATGTGGCCCTGGCCAGCGGTTATGGCTGGCTTGGCGAATCAGGTTTACTCCCTTACTCTGAGGCTTTTCCCAAGCAAAGGACCGAGGCACTTAAGGCAATCGAGCTAGACGAAGCACTTCCCGGAGGTCACGCTGAGCTCGCGAGCGCGCTGATGAATCTCAACTGGGACTGGATTACCCCCGAAAAGGAGTTCAAACGGGCTCTTGAACTCAACCCAAACGCAACGTCGATCCATTCGACCTATGCCTACTACCTTATGCGATTGGGCCGACTCAACGAGGCTCTTACACAGGCAAAAATGAATCTCGAACTCGATCCAGTCTCCAGTCGCTCCTATGTCAATCTTGGACTCATCGATTACTTCGCTCACCAGTATGATCGAGCCCTGGCTAACATTCAAAAAGCAGGCGACGTGAACAAGGACCCTTCTGAATTCATCTTCTCTCGGGCTATCATTTACGCAGAAAAAGGTATGTACGACTCAGCTATTTCAGAATTCCAGAAGCTGGGTCAGCAGCCCCACGCGCTGGGTCATATGGGAAATGCCTATGCCCGTATGGGTAGAGCAGCCGAGGCGGACGAGTCGATTTCACGATTGAAAGAACATGTGCAGGCAGATGGCATCGGAAGATATGAAATAGCGCTTGTCTACGCCGGCTTAGGGAAAAAGGATGAGGCGTTCAACTGGCTGGAAAAGTCTTACACAGCGCGCGACAAAGGTCTCACGTATCTCAAAATAGATCCCTGCATCGAACCTCTGCGTTCCGACCCCCGTTTTCATAGCCTATTGCGACGTGTCGGTCTTCCGCTGTAGCAACACACCCCAACCACGTGGCCTTTGGATCCCGTTGAAATTTACTCCGGCATATCCACTGCAATGATCTCGAACCCTAGCTCTACGGGGAGTAACACAGCCGTTTACAACAAGTCATCATCAACAACATTTTTGCCCACTAGTTGCATGAAGTCGCAGCGAAAAGGGCAAGGGGACTTCATGTCGTGGAAAACCTTGGCGCAATAAACCCGATGTTTTCCTGGAACTCGAATATAAATCAGAGCCGCCGCCAGCATGCCAAAGCTGGGGCCTAGGAAGTAAATCCAAATACCCTCCCATACTGAAGCAAATAAAGCGGACGAGAATGAGCGTGCCGGATTCACGCTGAACCCGGATAGCGACGAACAGAAACCATAGTAGAAAAAGGTTATAAGAGTTACGAAGAACGGAGCCGAGTTTACGAAATGCACTCGGTTGGTTGTGAATAGAATGACTCCCATTACCAGGCTGGACAGAAGAATTTCCGCAAGGAATGCGACAGCCCTCCCATCCCTTCCAGGAATCGTGATGACGTAGCAGACCGGTGGAGCAGACAAGCGTCCTCCCAGAACTTCAAGTGCAAGAAAGACCCCGACCACTGCGCCAGCGAATTGCGACAGGATGTAGAAGATGGTGTCCCAATGGTGGATGCGGCCAAGAAAAAAATAGGTGAGGGTAAGGGCTGGATTGAGATGTGCGCCGGTCCGACGGCCAAATGGGGAGCGAATAATCAGAAGCGTAATGCCAGCGACGATGCCACCCATCAAAAACGATTTACTGGATTCGGGGATTGCCGATAGTGGAGATGTCTTGCTGTAAATCAGAGTTCCGGAGAGACAAATGGAGAACATGAGTGCACACAACTCGACACTCTCCATCAGATACTCTCTCCAGTGAATTGTTATGGCGTCGACTGCGGTGGTAGTGGCGGGAAGATTCGTGACCGGAAAGCAAGGCTGCATCGTCATCGGTGAGCTCTGGAGTGTTAACTGAGGCAGCCGCAAACATAGGGCAGGGATTTCCATGATCCCTGTTCCGGGTGGGTCGGCTGCGTTTTATGAAGACGCAGCCGACGAAAACAGCGCAACTAATCCCTCCGGAATCGTAGGATGCGCAAGGACTGCCTCGCGCAGTGAGGTAAAAGGTAACCCTCCGAGCATGGCAATCTGTACGCACGCCATAATCTCTCCTGCACCTACGCCCAAGGCGGCAAACCCGAGGATCGTATCGCTGTCGCGGTCTACGAGACACTTCAAGAAACCGCGTGTTTCCATTAGACTGCGCGCCCGTAGTACGTGCGTCATCGGGATCTTAAAGAGACGGTAAGCAATTCCCTCCTGCGTCGCTTCTTTCTCGGTCATACCCACGCGAGCGAATTCCGGATCTGTGAAAAGGCAGAAAGGAACTTGCCTGCCGGTCGTCACTCGGTTCCCACCGAGCATATTGTCGCGGACCACGCGAAAGTCGTCTTCACTAATGTGCGTGAATTGCGGGCTACCTGCAACCTCACCCACCGCCCATACACCCGAAGCGGTCGTTTCCAGGCGTTCATTCGTTTTGATGTAACCGTCTTCTGCCAGTTCTACTCCAGCAAGTTCGAGCCCAATGTCTTTCGTATTCGGTACGCGTCCTGATGCAACCAAAAGATGCGTGCCGTCCACGAATTTCTCCACCCCGTTCTGTTCGAGGCTGACACGAACTGACTGTCCTGATACTCCTGAAACGCTCTTTATCCTGGCGTCGAAAACCAGCTCGATACCTTCGTCCCGAAAGAGGTTCTTCAAGCCCTCAGTAACATCCTCATCCTCATGATGGATAACGCTATGATTTCGATCTATAACGGTGACTTTACTTCCGAATCGCCGAATCGCCTGTGCAAACTCGAGTCCGACGTACCCAGCTCCGAGAACGATCAGATGATCAGGCACGGTATCGAGTTCCAAGGCCTCGACATGGGTCAGTGGCTGCGCCGATGCCAGCCCGAGGATGTCTTCGATCGACGCATGCGTTCCCGTGCCGATCACTACATTCTTCCCGCTTAGCAACCGTTTCGTGCCATCGAGCAGCGTCGCTTCCAGCACCTTGGGACCTACGAATCTCCCGGATGCCATGATCAACTCCGCTCCGCTTTGTTCATAAAGAGCGAGGTGCGTGTCTACGAGTCCCTGAACCATTCGGCGTTTTCGATCCCTTACCGCGGGCATATTCACATGGAAGCTATCGATGCTGATTCCGAACTCCTCGCTACGCCGAACATTGTGTGCGATTTGAGCTGTATGAATGACATTCTTACTTGGTAGACAGGCGATATTCGGGCAGGATCCGCCCACGTATTTGCGTTCCACTACTGCGACTCGCTGTCCCCGTCCTGCAAAGGTCCATGCCAGCAACTTCGCGCCAGCACCGCTGCCAAGGATGAGAAGATCGTAGATTTCCGCTTGTTCTTGAAGATGCATATGGGCTCCGTTTGTTGGTTACGCGTCAGAGAATTGTGGGTCCCTGCATACTGACTCCAGCGAATCTCCATTTCCGGTTAGCTGTTCAATTGGATATAAAGAGTCGCTGTATCTCAAATGCAGTGCGGGGATCTGCCAGTGCTTCATTTCTTGAGCCACTGGCTCTCGTTCTCTAAGAGGATAGCTCTATTGCCGAAGTAGCTTATGAGATAGAACGATGCCCCGAGCGATATGACATCCTTGAAAAGGAACAGGCCCAAGAAAGTCATGTACCTCATGCCGTGAACAGAAATAGTCGTACCGGGTGTAGTGATAACCATGGTGCTGGTTGTAGCGAACATCACGGTCGCAATGAGGCCACCTAGAATGCCGGCCTTAGGCTTAAGATAGCCAGTGATGATCAATACCGCTGCAATGATTTCGGTGAGCCCGATGAGGTCCGATCCGATATAAGGACCGAACAATTCAAAGTGCCAAAAGATCAGAGGGCTGTTCGACACCAAAGGGACTATACCCTCAGCGCCGGGAGCGGTCATCTTAAAGGATCCTGCCCAGAGAAGCATGACAATCATGCCCATACTGGTTACCAGAAAAGGAATATTGCGATCCCTTATCGATGCGGCTAATTTAGTTAATCCGCTTCTAGCTTCATTGGAAAAACCTTTAGAAGACACAATGTTTTGCGTTCCACCTTCACTTCCCCGCCCTGACAAGACTTCATTCATAATTCTTCTCCTTAGAAAGCGATTGATGCGGTTGCACGCGCACAATATGTCATAGCACTCGTTCTTTCAAGACACGTGTCGCCGCCAAAGGCACTTGCTGCTCATGTCCGCGCAGCAATACAGAATTGACTCAGGTCGTGTTGAGTGCAACCGAGATACCAAACTGTTCTCAGATAGACCTCCGCCACGTCGTCGATATTTAAGCTACTCCTGCGCTGCAGAAGAGACAGACATGTCAAAGAAATCTCAGTCCGCACCTGACGAAGTTGCGACGGAAGTCCGACAGTGGCGGAGGTTAGATGTAAATTTCGCCGCGAGGTGCGGATGTTCGGGCGTCGATCGCTTTCAATTGTGGCGCGAGTCTCCTTTGCAACATCATTCGAGCCCGGTGCAGGATGACATTTACTTGCGAAGTATGGATATCCATCGCCTGTGCCACTTCTTTTACGCTCAGTTGTTGTACATCGTGCAGAAGGAAGATTTGCTGATAAGTTCTGGGAAGCATCGTAATTGCCTGCTGGATTGACTTCCTGATTTCTTCCCGTTTGATCGAGTCAGGACTAAGTTCTCGCCAATCGCACAGGAGCGCCGGAGATGCAGGCATTTCCTTGGCCTTCGCCTCATCCAGAACACCAGCTTGGACAGCCACCTCCGGCTGCAACCGGTTCCACACCTCCCTTAGCGCAATCGTGATAAGCCAGACACAGAACTTCGAGTTGCCTCGAAAAGCCCACAGATCCCGAAAAGCTCTTAGGAACGTTTCCTGTGCTACGTCCTCAGCGTCCTTTTCGTTTTTCATATAGGAGAAAGAAAGAATATAGACACTCCGCTCGTAAGGGCGAATCAACTGACGGTAGAGTTGAATATCTCCGGCCAAAATCGCCGCAATCAGCTTCGACTCCTTCTCGCTTTGGATCCCGCCATTCATTCCTTTGGCACTGTCTTCGACGATTTCTGAACGTTTTCTTCGCGGTCTACGGTTGGGTGCCTGTGCGCATCAAACCTGCTTCTTGGCGAAATCGTATCGGCAATTCCCTTTCGGGGCAGCGGTTCCGGTACCAGATAGAGAAGTACAGCACAACAAACTAATCCGAAGGCCCACTGGGGCAACTTGAACGATATGAGCATCGCAGAGAGAAAAAGCCCAAAGGCTAAGACGGAACGTACCTTTGCGACTCTACGTGTTTGATGGGATAACTTCTCGGATGCCGCCCGAGCCAACGACTCATGCTCGAACAAAAGATAGGCCAATTCCACAAAAACAAACACTGCTGCATATACGAAGACAGGGCCGGCTGCCAGACGTGTGCTCGCAACCCATGCTGTTGCAAACGGGACCAGCGATACTGCAAACAAATGCGCGAAATTGATCCAAATTAATCGCGGTGTGGGCTCGTCTGTGAAACGCAGCAGATGATGGTGGTTTACCCAAACAATCGCGATGAATAAGTAACTGACGGCATAGCTAAGTGCGCTTGGCCAAAGTGGTAATAAGGCCGCTAAGTTGGGACGTTCCGGAGGCTTCAATTCGAGGACCATGATGGTGATGATGACTGCAAAGACGGCATCTGAAAACGCTGCCAACCGTTCAACAGTCTCTTTTCTCTCAACCATACGCCCTCCAGGGAGTCCGCCATGTTTTCTCGCGTTCGGCAGCAGAAGAGCAGTCCATCAGATACCTTTAATTTCACCGCCATCCATGCGAACAGAAGTTCCCGTCATCCACTTCGCTGCGGGTGACACGATGTATGCCATCAAGTCGGCAATCTCTTCTGGTTTGCCAAAACGGCTAATACCGGCTTCTTCCGGGAACTTTTTCATCGCCTCTTCCAACGTGAGGTTGTGCGCAGGCGCCCACTTTTCGAAAAAGGACATCCTTCGTCCGGTCATAACGGCGCCTGGAACAACGCTATTTACTTGTACTCCATCCTTGATGCCTTGTTCTGCAAATGCTTTTGCGATTGCGATGATCGCGGCATTGATCGCGGCAACTGCGGCGAAGCCCGGCTTCGGATCAAGAGCAGCGCTCCCGGAGATGAGAACGACAGATCCGTTCGAGGCCTTTAATGCATCCCAGGCCTTTATCGTCAGGCGACGCGCGCCGTGGAGTTTGAGCGCCATGCCGTCTTCCCACTGCGCATCCGTCATCTCGAACAAATCGATCTGTGGAACCGCTCCGGCAATATTGAGCAGAGCGTCGATTCGGCCAAAATGTTCGAGAGTTCCATTGACGAGGATCTCGGCCGACCGGGGATCGCGCAGGTCAAGTGCATAGAGGAGGGATTCAGCGCCTGCGGCCTTCACAGCGTCCGAGGTTTTTTGCAGCTCATCCTGGCTTCTGGCTACAAGCACGACCGTCGAAAAATCGCTGGCCAGCCGCACCGCGGTGGCGCGACCGATTCCCTGGCTTGCACCGGTGACAATAGCAACGGAATTAGTTTTCATAGGGTGTTCACTGGTGTTTCAATGCCCACGCGGGGCGGTGTATTTCGCAGTTCCAGATCCGGAAGAGGGGTGGCGGCTCCGGCTATCGCGAAAGGGTTTTACTTGCGGCGTCGAGGATCACGTTGACTACAACTTCCGGATCCCTGTACATCGGCGTGTGATCCACAGCGTGCGATCGGATCGTAGCGCCCATCCGGTCGGCCATGTACCGCTGCGTTTCCGGGATAATCATGCGGTCCTCCTCGGCGATGAGATACCACGATGGCGTCGTCTTCCATGAAGGTCTGGGCGCCTTCTCCTGGAAGCATTGAACTGCAATTGGCCGCTGCACAGCGGCCATGATGGCAAGCTGGTCCCGCGAAGCCTTATGAGCGACTGCACGGCCAAAACCATCTTCGGGCATCCAGATGAATCCATGGGCATCCGGCTTGAGTTGTGGAGCTTCCGGATGCGGCGCCGTGCGATAGAACACATCTGCGACTGTCTCGCCTTCATCAGGCGCCAACGCCGCGATGTACACGAGCGACGTGATCCGATCATCATAGGCGGCTGCGATTACGGCGCCGGCGTAGGCGTGCCCGACCAAAGTAACTGGCCCAGTGGTTCTCTCAATAACGCGCTGAAGCGCGGCGACGTCATCTGTGAGCGATGTAAGAGGAATCGGTGCGGTGGTGACATTCAGCCTCTGATGTTGCAACGGCAGAATAATGTTGCTCCAGCACGATCCGTCGGCCCATGCACCGTGGACCAGCACGATCGTACCTGTTTGCTGAAAGAGATTCATCGCGACGTCACCTTCCTGCCTTCGCAGAGACGGCATTCGCCTCGAGAAACTCTTTCATCGCAGCGGCAATCTCCACGGCATGGGTCTCGATCGCAAAGTGACCTGTGTCGAGGAGGCGGACTTGCGCAGCGGGAATATCTTTTCGGAATGCCTCCGCGCCGGCAGGAATAAAAAAGGGATCGTTCTTACCCCAAATCGCCAGCAAAGGCGGTTTCGACTGCCGGAAATACTCCTGGAACTTCGGATAAAGTTTTACGTTGGATGCATAGTCAAGAAACAGATCGAGTTGGATATCGTTGTTTCCAGGCCGTTCCAGCAAAGCCACATCCAATGTGTACGATTCAGGCGCAACAGCTTCAGGATTCGTTACACCGTGAGTGTACTGCCAGCGAGTTCCTTCGAAATTCAGAATGTTCTTCCGGATTACTTCTCTGTTTGCCTGTGTCGGCTGAGACCAATAGGTCCTAATCGGCCCCCACGCGTCGCCAAGGCCTTCTTCGTAGGCGTTGCCGTTCTGTGAGACGATGGCCGTCACTCTATCCGGATGACGCATCGCGAGACGGAAGCCTGTCGGGGCTCCGTAGTCAAACACGTAGATCGCATAGCGATTAAGACCGAGAGCCTCTGTGAAAGCCTCAAGCGTGCTAGCTAATGCATCGAACGAATACACATAGGCTCGCTCTCCTGGCACCTCCGTAAATCCAAATCCAGGGAGATCAGGCGCGATCACGCGGTACCGATCGGCAAGGCGAGGAATGAGATCGCGGAACATGAACGATGAGGTTGGAAATCCGTGCAGCAGAAGCAACACAGGCGCTGCCGCGTCGCCGGCCGATCGATAGAAGACCCGGACACCGTCAACTTCCACTCTGTGGACCGATGTCACAGGCACAGTAGATGTGTTCTCCGATCCATGTGCAGCGCTGGCTGCTTGTTCTGACTGGACTTTACTCATAACAACTCCTTCTCACTCCGGTTGCGTGTGGACAATCTCCCGATAGGCATCCTGCGAAAACATCAAAGGGTGCCCATCAGCGTGAAGCAAAAGAGGTCTTGCCTAACCGATAACGGGCAGCGCACGCCGGAGGATAATGCAAATGCAATGCCAAACACAGTGCCTCTCGTTCCGTGGCCGCATGCAGGGCGAACTCCTTCTCTGGCTGCAAGATCGATTCGCAAGAGAGTTAAAGATATCTGCCACTCACTGACACTGTGCGACGGATGTCCAACACTGACGGTAATTGGTCACGGGCTTCGTCGCGGTACGTAGCGGTTTCGCAAGGCGGATGGTGAAAGCGAACGCGGGTGAGCGAATGGGACAGGTAGACCCTAGAGTGTGGAGAATAGAGGTGAAACGCCTCGGGTCTTTTGAACAACATGCAAATCAACACCCCCCTTCAAATTGCCAGACGTATTCCAGTGAATTGCCAACGCGTTGTTGGGGGGAAGAAGTTACGATACGTTGCACGGATGTGATCTGCAGGCGTGACACAAGAACCTCCCCGCAAGATCATCTGGTTTGACATGAACTTGCCGTTGTATTCGCCCAGAGCACCAGGAGGAGATTTGTATCCGGGATAGCTCGTGTAAGGGCTGGCGCTCCATTCCCAGCAATCTCCAAACAGTTGCTCAACGCCCTCATCATTGGCCATCGCCGGGTGTAGTCTGCCGGTGTCAAGTAGATTTCCGCGCCGTCGTTCCTGGCTCGCGATGGATTCCCATTCTACTTCTGTGGGCAGGCGACATCCACGCCAGCGCGCGAAGGCTTCAGCCTCGTAGAAACTAACGTGACAGACAGGGGTGTCAATTAACTCCGAGAGTCCGTGCCAACCTTTCAGGGTGAAGACGTGCCAACCGGTCTCGTCACTTAGATCACGTTGCCAATAGAGTGGCGCTTCCCAATCTGCCCGCTCCACAGCCTCCCATCCTTCAGAAAGCCAAAGTTCGGAGCGCATATATCCGTCGTCGGACATGAATTCCAAATACTCCCGGCAGGTGACTTGGCGATTTGCGATCTGAAGGGGTTCTATATAAACCTTGTGGCGCGGGGTTTCGTTATCGAAACAAAAATCCAAAGGATCTTCTGCGTTCCGCGGGTAACCAATTTCAAGTAGTCCGCCCGCAACGTTGTGCCATTCGAGCCTTGGCACCAAGCCGTACGGCTCTTTCGGCAGGGCAGAAGATCCGTATGAGGGGCGCAGGGGGTTCGAGAAGAATGCATGTTTAATGTCGGTTAGAGCGAGTTCCTGGTGTTGCTGCTCGTGATTGAGTCCCAGCAGGATGCGCCTTGATACTTCTCCATCTGGATCGAGTGCGAACAATTTTTCCATCTCCTGATCAACGTGCGCCCGGAAGGCAAGAACCTCATCGAGTGTCGGGCGAGAGAACGATGCACATAATTTTTTGTGGGGAATCTCTTCCCCGAGAGAGATGTAATAGCTGTTGAAGAGGCGATGAAACTCCTCGCGGAAGGGCCTATAGTCAGCAAGAAACGGCCGCAATACAAAAGTCTCAAAGAACCAAGTGGTATGGACCTGATGCCATTTAACCGGACTGGCTTCCGGACATGACTGGATCATTTGGTCCTCGGCAGACAAGGTTGAGACGAGAGAACGTGTCATCGACCGAACCGCCTTGTATTTCGACTCGAGAGTGGACATGTTTCGGTTCACAGACGATTCGCTCCGAAGTCAGCACTGGCCCTACAGGCAAACAACACGCCAAAGCGCCGATCCTCGTGACGAGATCTAAGCCATTTAGATGCATTGAAGTACTGCTTTAGAAATACGGCGCAATCTGCGTTGCTGTGACGGAATCGTGACTAATGTCCGCCACTGACAGCTTCCCGTCGCAAGAGTAGCGTTGCATGGAGTGCAGGAATAGAGAATTCACTCCAAGCAGACGGATTCTCTATGTCATTGGGAGGTTACGGGTCGGACGATCCGGAGCTTCTGCATCTTGTAAACCAGCGACGTCCGCTTCATCCCCAATCGTTCCGCAGCACCGTTCCGGCCACCGACAACCCAATTACTCGCATCGAGTGCACGGAGAATATGATCTCGTTCCACTTCGTTGAGACCAGTCAACGGCGGGTTTGATTCTTTATGCACACTGAATGGTTCCAATTCAGAAGTCGGAGCACGAAGTACCGTATGGGGAGAAAGAATGACTGCCCGTTCGATAAAGTTCTGCAATTCTCGAACATTTCCGGGCCAGCGATACCGTATGAGCGCGTCCATGATCTCGGAAGGAACTTCATCAATTCTCTTATTCATTCGTCGAGCGTAGAGTTCAACGAAATGCCAGACAAGCTTCGGAATATCCTCCGTACGCTGCCGCAGAGCCGGAACGTGTATAGGAAATACTTTCAACCGATAGTACAAATCCTCGCGAAAGGCTCTCTGCTTTACCATGACAGGCAAATCACAATGCGTGGCGGCGATTAAGCGAACGTCAACTTTGTGTGTATGGTTGCTCCCCAGTCGTTCGAATTCCCGTTCCTGCAGGACCCGTAACAACTTGGCCTGCAGTTCCAGGGGAATGTCGCCGACCTCGTCAAGAAAGAGGGTTCCTTTATTTGCAAGTTCAAAGCGTCCTATTTTTTGCGCGATCGCTCCAGTGAACGCTCCTCTTTCGTGTCCAAACAGTTCACTTTCTAAAAGTCCGAGCGGGATCGCGGCGCAGTTCAATTTGACAAAGGGACGTTCCCGACGGCTGCTCAGAGAATGGATGGCGCGTGCAATCAGCTCTTTGCCGGTCCCTGTCTCTCCTAGAATCAGCACGCTGGAATCGGTCGGTGCCACGATGGATACGAGATCCAAGGCGGTCTTCAACGCGGGGCTATCTCCAACAATTTCCCCAAGATTGGCACGAATCTCCTCTTCGAGATAGAGCCGTTGTCTCGTTTCCTTGTCACGAGCCCTTATTGCTTTTTCATAATCCAACGCGTTCTCGACGGCTATGGCTACTTGACGCGTCACCTGCTCTAAAAAGGCAATCTCATCTTGATCGAATGTTTTCTCCGAACGATTCAAGGCGGTCAACACACCTATGACGCCATTTCTCCCTAGGAGCGGGAGGCCGCACCCCGACACTAAGCCTTCCTCGATGACACGTTGGTAGATACGTTGGCCTACGCTGCTTCCAGATCGTTCAACGTCAGATCGAATGTCTTCGAAATTGCTAAAGTATTGAGGTTTGCCGGTTCGAAAAGCCGTGTCACAGATCGAGCTGCCGTTTGGAATGATCGTCCCATCGCCTAAAGAACCTCGTGCTTCCGGGTTGTACAACGTCTTTACGCACAAGCCTCCCTTGTCACTCTCGGGAAGAAGCAATGCGCAAAAATCGCATCGTGTCACGCGCAGAAGATTCGTCGACAACGTCTCCACAAGGCGACGCATATCTAACTTTGAGGCCATGCTATTCGTGATTTCCAAGAGCAGGCGCAAACGATCCCGTTCGAGCCGCAGTTTTTCTTCTTTCAGATGGCGCTCAATCGCAATTCCAGCGATATGACTAGCATTCTCGATCAATTGCAGATCGTTGGCGTTGGGATGGCGCACTTCACGATAATGAACGGCGAAGGTTCCGAGAGGCTGACCATCGTTGGTAAATAATGGACGAGACCACACGGCGCGAATTCCATAAGGCAATAGAAGATGACGGTACTGATCCCAGATTGGGTCACTGAGAATATCGGTCGCGTATACGGGTTCTCTTCGGTAGATGGCTGCGCCGCAGGACCCGCCGTTCGGGCCGATCAGCATGGAACCCATGCTTGTTTCAAATCCCGGAATACTTGGCGCAGCGGCACAATAAATTTGCTTGCCGTCTTCTTCAGGAAGCCAGACCGTACATAGAGTGCCATCGCCACGAGATTCAACTAGCTGCGCAATAATCGCAAGCACCTCCGGCAGCGGAGATCCCGCAAGTATTAACTTTAGAATGGCGAGCACCGACTCACTCGAAAACAGCCCTGCGTCATCCTGTGCCCGACCGCTAGTCGATGCCTGTTGTGCGGGAGATAGTACGATCTGCTCCATAAACATTCTTTCTTGGCGTGGCTCCACGGACGATGCGCGACCTATGCCAACTGCCATTGCCCAAGACGATTACAAAAGAGAATTTTCTGACAATCGATTCGGCCTCCGAGATTGCGGCTCGGCATTCTCGCGCGCTTAACCACTCCGCACGACCTCCTCAGCCGATGGTCAGCGCCGTGTCGGACAATCTAGCCTCAAGTTAGATCATCCATCCAGAGCAGACACTTGTCAAAGAGGTAATTGGAAGTTACAGTTCGGGGGGAAGCTCGAGCGGGCACATTCTTGAGAGCGCAGGCTTTATGATGACCTCACAGGCACTGTTTTTGGCAGGCGATCCTGCCTTGGATTTTCTGAACACTCGGATGCGAGTGAATCAGGAACTCGTCGATTGTCTCCAGAGTGACGACGACGTGCTCGTTTGGCTAAGACAAGCCGAATTTCCCCTACCAGTTCGCGACATTTCGATAGAACCGTTATCCCTTTTACACTCCGCACGAGAGCTGCGAGAAAATATTCGCTTCCTCGTGGAAAGACGGAAGGCAGGGCGACGAGGAGACCCCTCCGTCCTTAACGGCTATCTAGCGGGAAGCAGGAGTCACCCGCGACTCATATGGAATAAGCCTCAATCGTTGCGAATCGACATCATGAGGCAACAGGACACTGCTGAGTCGATTCTGGCGCCCGTCGCGGAAGCAGCCGCCGAACTGCTTGTGAAAGCCGATTTCCAACTCATAAAGCGCTGCGAAGACGAGTCCTGTGTCCTCTGGTTCTATGACCAGACGAAATCGCACCATCGCCGCTGGTGCAGTCCACAAATATGTGGAAACCGTAGCAAAGTCGCCGCTTACAGGAAACGCCGTCTTGAGAAGACAGCATCGCGTGGTTAGCGGAAACTTTGCTTTTAAGATGAGCGCCAGCCTGTCAGCGCAGCGGTGTTCCGCGCTCGCAGTCAAATCAAAGTCTCATCTCTCATGTTTGAAACCCAATAAGGGTTTTGCGTTTGTGGAGGCCAATAACTAAATGACTTTGGCGTGAGTCCCCCGGTGTGCGTAAGCAACGGCGAAGAGACAATCACCGTGATCAACTTCAGAATCGTCAACGTTTTGATGTCTTCTGAAGTTGATCGCCTGGTGACGCCAACGCCAAACTGCTCATGAATGAGTGCCCTAACCTATTAAAAGTAGTCGGAGCCTAAGAAAGGGATTCTCCAAAAATCAGCGATCGCGTAGCCTTCGCAACATCCTTCTGTCTCATCAGGCTCTCTCCGACCAGAAACGTATGGACTCCCGCGTTGCGTAGCCTTGTGACATCCGCATAGCTTGATATACCGCTCTCGCACACAACGATGCGGTCCGATGGCACATGTGGAGCGAGTTTTTCGGTCGTCTCTAGTGTGACTTCAAACGTGCGAAGATCGCGATTGTTAATCCCGATGAGTCGAGTATTCAGTGGAATCGCCCGCTCCAGCTCTCGCATATCGTGGACTTCGACGAGCACATCCATTCCTAAATCATGCGCGACATTCACCAGTTCCCGGGCTTCCGCGTCTGTAACGCTTGCCATGATGACGAGAATGCAATCGGCACCCCACGCGCGAGATTGATACACCTGATAAGGTTCAAAGAGAAAATCTTTACGCAGCACGGGTAAACCAGACGCCTCCCGGGCCATCTTAAGGTAGTTCGGATGTCCTTGAAACGACGGTTCGTCCGTGAGAACGGAAAGACAGCTTGCGCCTCCCTCGTAAAAGCCTCGGCGAGGGATGAAGGATCGAAGTCTGGACGAATCAAACCTTTCGATGGGCTCGCTTTTTTGATTTCGGCAATCAATGCAGTCCGACCCTTGCTAAGGTGCATCTCAATAGCGGCAACAAATCCGCGAGGGGGCGGTGCATTTTGAGCCATTTCCCTTATCGCCTCTGGAGACACCTGTTGCTTTGCCACGGCAATCTCTTGACGTTTGTATGCTTCAATACGGGCCAAGACGTTCGGTTCTTCT
>Ga0193717_1000305_pt1 | contig 35686 bp, 32 predicted proteins | sample U2c2metaG_FD_145900 | JGI IMG/M metagenome (GOLD analysis project Ga0193717, IMG submission 145900) | Soil microbial communities from a riparian zone of the East river system, Colorado, United States - U2c2 | ecosystem: Environmental > Terrestrial > Soil > Riparian zone | place: USA: East River... | reverse complement strand
CGGTTTGGGCGTCGCGGACGAGCTTGTCTTCTCGTACGGCGGCAACCCGGGCGTCGGCTCACTCCACCGGCTCCGGGACGCCGTGGAGAACCACTGGCCGCGGCGACTCGCAGTACGGGAGCACAGCCATGCTGGGCTCGCCAATGCCTACTCGGCCGGCGCCGCGCGGCTGCCGTTCGCAGTACTGCGGGGCTACCGCGGCACCGATCTCGAGGAGCAGCGGGAGATCATCTCGCAGGTCACGTGCCCGTTCACCGGCGAGCAACTGGCCGCGGTGCGGGCGGTGAATCCCGACGTCACGGTGATCCACGCGCAGCTCGCGGATCGCGACGGCAACGTGATGCTCTGGGGGATCACCGGTGTGCAGCGTGAAGCCGTGCTCGCGGCGGATCGAGCGATCGTGACGGTGGAGGAAGTGGTGGACGAGTTCCCGGAGCACACTGGCGGGGTGATCCTGCCGAACTGGGTGCTGTCGGCGGTCAGCGTCGTACCGAACGGCGCCTGGCCTTCGTACGCGGCCGGCTATTCGGTGCGCGACAACGACTTCTACCAGGAGTGGGACGCCATCTCGCGGGACCGCGGCTCCTTCCTGGCCTGGGCTGCCGCCAACAACCTGTCGCCCGCCGAAGAACTGACGGAGGTCGCCGATGCCTGAGTGGGACAGCGCGGACATGATGAACATCGCCGCCGCGCGGGAGCTGTACGACGGGGACGTCTGCCTGGTCGGGGTGGGACCGCCGAACCTGGCGGCGAACCTGGCCCGCCGGACGCACGCACCGAAGTGCCGGCTCGTCTACGAGTCCGGCGCGATCGACGCGAAGCCGAAGCGACTGCCGTTGTCGATCGGCGACGACGACCTGGCTGCCACGGCGACCGCGGTGGTGTCGGTGCCGGAGATGTTCAACTTCTGGGTCGGGGCCGGGCGGATCGACGTCGGGTTCCTCGGCGCTGCCCAGATCGACCGCTACGGCAACATCAACACGACGGTGATCGGCGACCATGCCAATCCGAAGGTCCGGCTGCCTGGCGCGGGTGGCGCGCCGGAGATCGCGGCTGCAGCGAAACGGGTGATCGTGATCGTGAAGCAGTCGCCGCGGACCTTCGTCGAGCGCGTCGATTTCGTCTCCTCGGTGGGTTACGGGCCGACCGGACGGGAGCGGTCCGCGCCCGGCGCCGGCCCGACGCTGGTGATCACCGACCACGGCGTGCTCGAGCCTGATCCCGAGACGCACGAGCTGACCCTCACCAGACTGCACCAGGGGATCACGGTCGAACAGGCTGTCAAGGCCACCGGCTGGACCTTGAAGGTTGCCGACAGCATCAAAGACGTGCCGCCACCGACAGCGCTCGAACTCACCGCACTACACCGCCTCCGCAACCGCGAGGCAGCAGATGCTTGAGGGGTTTGTGCATGTGGGGTTGCCGAGCCGGATCGTGCTCGGGGCCGGGGCGCTCGACCGGGTGCCTGATGAGGTCGATCTGCTCGGGATCGGCATTGGGAAAGTGTTGCTGATAGCAACCAAGGCCGTCCGGGGCGATGCTGATCTGCTCGAGGTCGCGCTGGGTGATCGGTTCGCGGGCCGGATCGACGAGGTCCGGCAGCACGTACCGGCGGAACGCGCCGAAGCCGCCCGGGCGAAGGCGATCGAGGTCGGCGCGCATGGCATCGTCGCGATCGGCGGCGGTTCGGCGATCGGCCTGGCGAAGGCGATCGCGCTCACCTCGGGGCTGCCGATCATCGCCGTACCGACGACCTACGCGGGCTCCGAGATGACGCCCGTCTGGGGCCAGACCACCGACGGCGACAAGGCGACCGGTACCGATCCGATCGTGCTCCCGAAGACCGTCGTCTACGACCCACTTCTCAGTCATCGCCTCCCATTGAAGGTGACCACAGCAAGCGTCGCCAACGCCTTGGCGCACTGCGTCGAGGCCCTCTGGACCCCCAAGGCCGATCCGATCACCGAGGTCACCGCTGTCGAGGGAGCCCGGGCTCTCCGCGAAGGTCTGCTCGTTGTCCTAGGCAACCGCAGCGATCTCGAGGCCCGCAGCAACCTCCTGTACGGTGCCTGCCTGGCCGGCTCCGCCCTCGCCTCCGCCGGGACCGGTTTGCACCACAAGCTCTGTCACCTGCTCGGTGGGGCCTACAACCTCCCTCACGCCGAGACCCATGCCGCGGTCCTCCCCCAGGTCACCCGCCTGAACGCCCCGGCCGTACCGCGCGCCAAAGCGCGCCTGGAGGCGGCTCTCGAGACGGATGACCTGGCCACCGGCCTCTTCGACCTGTTCGTGAAGTCCGGTGTGCCGACGAGTTTGAGGGAGCTCGGTCTCACCGAGCAGCAGGCAGTCGAAGCCGCCCGCAAGTTCGCGGCGAGCAAGCCCGACAACCCGGTCCCGGTCGACGAGGAGATCCTGACCGAGGTCCTCATCCGCGCCTGGGCCGGGGAACGACCTGAAGGAGTAGTGCGATGAGATCGGCCTACCTGCTCGACGCCGTCCGGACCCCGGTCGGCAAGCTCGGCGGAGCCTTGGCCGGTGGACGCCCGGACGACCTCGCCGCCGTGACGCTGAAGGAGTTGCTGCTCCGGCACCCGGACCTTGATCCGGCCCTGATCGAGGACGTCTTCCTCGGCAACGCGAACGGCGCGGGCGAGGAGAACCGCGACGTCGCCCGGATGGCCGCCCTGTTGGCCGGCTACCCGACCAGCGTCCCCGGTACTACGGTCAACCGGCTCTGCGGGTCCGGCCTGGAAGCCGCGATCCAGGCTGCCAGGGCGATCGAGACCGGCGACGCGAGCCTGCTGGTCGCGGGCGGGGTGGAGTCCATGAGCCGCGCACCCTGGGTGCTGCCCAAACCTGACAAGGCCTTCCCCCACGGCAGTGTGACGGCCGAATCTACCTCGCTCGGCTGGCGGCTGGTCAACCCGCGGATGCCGTCCGAGTGGACCGTTTCGTTGGGTGAGGCCACCGAATTGCTGGCCGAGCGCTACCACGTCGGGCGCGAGGAGCAGGACGTCTTCGCCTTGGAGAGCCACGAGAAGGCGGGCAAGGCGTGGGCTGCCGGAAGGTTCGACGCCGAGGTCGTCGGATGGGACCACCTCGCGCAGATCCTCCCGCAAGGGCGCAACGCCCCACAGGCACTGACCCGCGACGAGTCCATCCGCGACGGCGGCACGCTGGACGTGATGGCGCGCCTCAAGCCCGCCTTCCGTTCCACCGGCACCGTGACCGCGGGGAATTCCTCGACGCTCAACGACGGCGCCTCCGCAGTACTGATCGGCGACGAGGCGATGGCTCAGCGGCTCGGAGTCACGCCGCTGGCGCGGATCGTGAGCCGGGCGGTGCATGCGGTGGAACCGCAGTACTTCGGCATCGGTCCGGTCGAGGCGTCCCGCAAGGCGTTGGCCAAGGCGGGGATCGGCTGGGACGACCTGCGGCTGGTAGAGCTCAACGAAGCGTACGCGGCCCAAAGCCTTGCCTGTTTGGGCGAATGGCCCGAACTGGATCGCGACAAGGTGAATGTGAACGGCGGAGCGATCGCGCTCGGGCATCCACTCGGCAGCTCGGGCACGCGGATTCTGACCACTCTGGCGCACGAACTGCACCGTCGCGGCGGCGGCTACGGCCTCGCCACTCTCTGCATCGGCGTCGGCCAGGGCCTGGCGATGGTGATCGAGGCATGAGTCTCAACCAGGGCAGGGAAAGCGATGGGATGAGGAGCAACGGGATGGATCTGGAAGGCGACGAGCTGACCGACGCCGTGGTGGCCAGCTTCGACGGCAGTGAAGATCCGCGGACCAAGACGGTGATGGGCGCACTCGTGCGCCACCTGCATGCCTTCGCGCGCGAGGTCGACCTGACCGAGGAGGAGTGGTTCCAAGCGATCGACTTCCTCACCCGGACCGGGCAGCTGTCGACCGGCACCCGGCAGGAGTTCGTACTGCTGTCCGACGTCCTGGGACTGTCGATGCTGACCGTAGGACTGGCACACCGCACCCCGCCCGGCGTCACCGAATCCACGGTCTTCGGGCCGTTCTTCGTCGAGGGTTCTCCCGAGATCGAGCTGGGCGGCGACCTCGCCAACGGCGCGCCCGGACAGCCTTGCCTGGTGACAGGGCGAGTCCTGGACACCCAGGGCAAACCGATCGCCGGCGCCCTGGTGGAGACGTGGCAGGCCGACGAAGACGGCTTCTACGACGTTCAGAAGGAGACCGACGGTCCGCAGAACCGGGGTCACCTGACAACAGATGCTGACGGCAACTACTCCTTCTGGGCGGTCCGGCCGGTGGCCTATCCGATCCCCGACGACGGACCGGTCGGTGAGCTGCTCCGGACCGGCGGCCGCGGCCCGATGCGCCCGGCGCACATCCACTTCATGGTCACCGCCCCCGGCTTCTCCCGGCTTATCACCCACGTCTTCGCCGCGGGCGACGAGTACCTACGCAACGACGCGGTCTTCGGCGTCAAGGACTCGCTGATCGCCGACTTCACCGAGCATCCGGCCGGGACCGCTCCGGACGGCCGTGAGCTCGACCAGCCCTATTCGACTGTCCACTACGACTTGGTGCTCGCCACGACCGAGGAGACCCACTCGCTATGACCGAACGTTTCGAGACCGACGTCCTGATCGTCGGCAGTGGGCCGGCAGGCGGAGCCGCCTCGCTGTTCCTGTCCACCTACGGCATCGACAACGTCGTGCTGACTCGCTACCGCTGGACCGCGAACACCCCGCGGGCCCACATTACCAACCAGCGCACGGTCGAACTGATGCGCGACATGGGCATCGAGGACCAGATCACCGGTAAGGGCACTCCGCATGAACTGATGGGTCAGACCGCGTTCTGCACCAGCCTCGCGGGCGAGGAGATCGGCCGGATCCGCACCTGGGGCACGCATCCCCGCCGGCTCGCCGACTACACCGAGGCCAGTCCGACGCTTCCCTGCGATCTCCCCCAGACCCTCTTCGAGCCCATCCTGGTCAGTGCTGCGGCAAGCCGCGGAGCCAGGATCCGTTTCGACACGGAGTACCTGTCGCTCGAACAGGATGCCGACGGGGTCACGGCTCATGTGCGGGACCGGCTGAGCGGTTCGGAGTACGAGATCCGGGCCAAATACCTGATCGGTGCGGACGGCGGTCGCAGCAAGGTGGCGCAGGACATCGGGCTGCCGATGGCCGGCGCGATGGACATCGAGGGCTCGATGAACATCGTCTTCGAGGCAGACTTGTCGCACTACGTCGCGCACCGGCCGAGCGTTCTCTACTGGGTGCTCCAGCCGGGCGCGCAGATCGGCGGCATCGGTGCCGGCCTGGTCCGGATGGTCCGGCCGTGGAACGAGTGGCTGATCGTCTGGGGCTACGACATCAACCAGCCGCCGCCGGTGGTCGACGAAGCGATGGCGACCGAGATCGTGCACAACCTGGTCGGCGACGACACCATCGACGTGAAGCTCAAGGGCACTTCGGTGTGGAGCGTCAACCACATGTACGCCGAGCAGGCGTCGGTCGGCCGGGTGTTCTGTATGGGTGACGCGATCCACCGGCACCCGCCGAGCAACGGGCTCGGCTCGAACACCTCGATCCAGGACGCCTACAACCTGGCCTGGAAGCTAGCGCTGGTACTGCGCGGTCAGGCGTCGCCATCGCTACTGGACACCTACGACGCCGAGCGGACCCCCACCGCCAAGCAGATCGTGGATCGGGCGAACAAGAGCCGCACTCAGTTCGGCCAGATCTTCCACGCACTCGGGATGACGCCGGACGCACCGGTCGGACGGACGATCGAGTCACGCAAGGACGACACCCCCGAAGGCGCGGCGCAGCGCGAGGAACTGCGCAAGGCGATCGAACTCAAGGACTACGAGTTCAACGCACACGGGGTGGAACTGGGCCAGCGGTACCGGTCCGCGGCGGTGATCCCGGACGGCACCGAAGAGCCAGCGTACGACCGGGACCCGGAGCTCTACTACCACCCGACCACCTGGCCAGGCGCACGGATCCCACACTGCTGGCTGACCCGTGGCACCGACACAGTGTCGACACTCGACGTGGTCGGCAAGGGCCGTTTCACCTTGCTGACAGGCATCGGCGGCGAAGCCTGGGTCAAGGCAGCAGCCACCCTCGCCGAACAAACAGGCGTCACCATCGAGCCGTATGTGATCGGACCCGGCCGCGAGCTGGAAGACCTCTACGGCGACTGGTCTCGCCTCCGCGAAATCACCGACACCGGCTGCCTCCTAGTACGCCCCGACGCCCATATCGCCTATCGCTCCCACGCACTCCCAACAGATCCGACTGAGGCTCTACGGTCCGCCTTCACCACCCTCCTCGGCGAGGTGTAGTTGCGGGGAGCAACGGCACCGTGGTACGCGTCGGCCGACGCGGTTCGCGAGTTCATAGGTGTGGGTGGTTCGCGGAGTCGGTAGGTGGATGTGGTTCGCGTCGCCGGGCTGCGTGAGTTTGCTAGTCGCGGTGAGGTGAGTCAAGGGCGCTTCGCGGCCCTTCGGGCTCGAACGAGTTCGACCCTTGACACACCTCACCGCGACCAGGGAAAGACGCAGCTACGCCCGGAGCCGCTGAGAAGTACGGCCACAAATTCAGGGGATTCCGCAGGCGGCGGCTGAGCGAGATTCCGGGCCTTTGCGGGGCCGTGGTTCGTCGAGTGGGAGGACTGGGGCAGCGACAGGCCCCACACTCACCACAAATCGATCCCATCCTGCCCCTGGCGTCGCCAAGGACAGGAGGTAGTCACGCCGTCAGCGCTCCCGACCGTCACGTCCCGCCTGAGCGGCGCGTCCACCAGCCCGATCCGGCCACTACCTCCTGTCGTTCCCGACACCGGCCACCCTCAACGCCCCTCGGTGAACCACCTGGCGGTCCGGGCGCACCACCAGACGGAACACGGCGGCACCGGCTGACAAGCCGGAAACAAACTTGCACCAGGCGACCAAAAAGTTCCGCGCTAACCAGAAACCCCGGCCGGCCGGCCGGTCACAGCAACGGCTCAGCCCCGGAGCCACCATCCACACACACAGAACCCGGCGAAACCGGCCCGGCAAGCGACTACCGCACAGGTTCCCTGGAGTTCTGTGTGTCTGGGTGGCGGCCCGGATCACCCGGGCAGGCGGAACCACCGCAAGCCGCTCCCCGACCAGCCCCCCGGGGATCACCCGGGCGAGTGGAACCACGAATGCAGCTCATACCTCTGCGCGGATCCGCGTAGCTGCGTCCTTCCCTGGTCGAGGCGGTGGGTGTCAAGGGTCGAACTTGTTCGAGCCCGCAGGGCCGCGAAGCGCCCTTGACACCCACCACGTCGACTAGCACACTCCCGCAGCGGAGACCGCGCAACCACACTGCCAATGCACCGGTCGCAACCACACTGCCAATGTTGCTTAGGGCAACCACATGCGCCGGCGACCCAGCGTACGGCAGACCCCTAGATCGAGCGTCGGGTTAGGTGGTGGTGAGGATTGACCAGCTGTGGGCCGGGATCAACAGCGGGTCTTCCGGTGAGGTGACGTTTTCGGGGTGCGCTGCGGTGGTTAGGGCAGACGCGTCTACCGGGAAGCGGCAAGGGTCGTCGGAGACGTTCAGCAGGAGGAGGAGCTCATTGCCTTCGCCTGTGGAGCGGAGGGCGAGGGTCTGGTTGGTGAGGTGGTCGACCTTGGTTCGTGCGCGGGTCAGCCAGGCGTTGCGGCGGCGTACGCCGATCAGTCGTTGGTGTAGGCGGTACGTCGGCCAGCCGTCGGGCGACAGGTCGTCCGGCTTCTCGGGGAAGGCGGGACGGACGGCGTCGTCGCCGCCGATGCGGTCTTCTTTGATCCCGCGGAACGCCTGCTCGTCACCGGCATAGATGCTCGGCACCCCGGCGACCGCGAACAGGAGCGCCACCGCGTGCCCTAGGTGCCTTGAATCCTCGAGTTTGCTGGCGATCCGGGTCACGTCGTGGTTGCCGACGAACGTCTGTGGCACGAACGTATCGAGCAACAGTTCATGCCGCTCGAGCGCATACGCCAACTCGAAGAAGTTCCCGTCGTTCAGTGAACTCCAGATCGCCTTCCAGAGCTCGTACTGCGTGACGGAGTCGAGGCTGCTCGCCGCCACATAGCCGGCGTAGTCGCCGTGGATCAGTTCGCCGAAGAACCACGCCTCGGGGTACCGCTGCCGGACCTCCGACAACACCTCGCGCCAAAACTCCGCCGGCACCGCGTACGCCACGTCCAGTCGCCACGCATCGACACCCCGGCCGAGCCAGTGGCACATCACATCGACCACGTACTGCCGAACAGCCGGCTCGGAATGGTTCAGCAGAACCAGTTGCTCATGACCCTCGAAGGTCTCCAGCGAACCGTCCGGACCACGGCGGAACCACTCAGCAGGCGCCTCGAACGACCGGGCGACATGGTTGAACACTCCATCCAGGGCGATCCGCAGACCGCGGGCTCGTGCCGCGGCGACCAGTTGGTCGAAGTCCGCGTCGTCGCCGAGGCGCGGGTCGATCCGGAAGTGGTCGATCGTGTCGTAGCCGTGCGACTCCGCCGCGAAGACCGGGCCGAGCAGCAGGCCCGAACAACCGAGCTCGATCGCGTAGTCCAGCCAGTTCTCCAACCGGCCGAGCCGGTGCTCGATGGGCCCGTCCGGAACCGCGGTGGCCTCCGCACCGACGAACCCCAACGGGAACACGTGCCACCAGATCGCGTGGTCGGACCACGACGTCATCACGGCTCCTCCCGGCCCGGCGCTGAGCGGGCAGTTACCTCCACCGTAGAGGGTTATCCAGGTGGTTCGACAATGCCGTTGGTGATCGCGTAGGCGACCGCCTCCAGCCGGGAGTGCACGCCGAACTTGTTCAGCACCGACTGGATGTGGGTCCGGACGGTGGTCCGCGAGATCCGCAGGTCCGTCGCCATCGCGTCGGTGCTGTTGCCCTGCACCAGCAGGTCCAGCACCTGGCGTTCGCGCCGGGTCAGGTAGCCGGCCAGGAACTGCGCGTGGGCCCGGTCCGGGTCGGCCTGCAGCCCGAGGGCGTCCCGGAGCAGGTTGTCGTCGCAGTACATCTCACCCGCCGCGACCCGGCCGATCGCCCGGACGACCTCGTCGATGCTGCGATCCTTCGAGACCACACCGCTCGCGCCGGCCTCCATGGCCTGCCGTAGTACCTCAGGGCCGGTCCGGGCAGTCAGTATGAGCACCCGGACGTGCGGCACCGCCTCCCGGATCTTGCGGGTGAAGTCGATCCCGTCCGCGTCCGGGAAGCCGAGGTCCATCACGCACAGGTCGACCGGCTCCTCGGTCAGCAGCTTCAGCGCATGCCGCGGATCCTGCAGAACGTCCTCGACCTGGTACTCGTGCGTCCGCAGTACCGCTGCCAGCGCCTCCGCGAAGACCCGGTGATCGTCGCAGACAGCGACCCGCACGGTCATCGCGCTAGTTGAGGTGGGCAACGGGGAAGCTCACAGACACGAGGGCGCCGCCGAACTCGGGGCTGCTGCCCACGGTTAGGTCGCCACCAGCGGCCTCGACCAGGGTGCTGACGATGGCCAGCCCACGAGACGCCAGTCCGGCCGGCCCGAAGCCGAAGCCCGGCCCGGAGTCCGCGATCGAGAAGGTCAGACCGTGGGGCTGTGACCGGTCCGACTGCCCGGCCGAGAGTTCGACCGTGCCACCCGGACCTGCCGCCCGGATCGCGTTCTCCAGCAGATTGCGCAGTACGCGGCGCAGTGACACCCGGTCGATGCCGACCCGCAGGGTGGTCACGTCGTCGAGCCGCAGCAACAGCCGGGTCGTGGTCGTCGGCGCGACTGTCCGGACCAGCTCGGACAGCACCGAGGACGCCTCGGCCGGCTCGGCGGCCTCATGGTCGCGCCGGAGCTGCCGGATCAGGCCGGAGACCTCGGCGGTCTCGGACTCGATCAAGGTGAGCATGGCGACCCGGGTCGTTTCGTTGGTCGCTCCGAGAGCAGCCGCAGTCAACGCGCGCACCGTGGCCATCTCGTGGATCAGGTCGTGCCAGATGTCACTGGGCAGCCTGGTGTTCGGTCGTTGGACCACCGGCACCACAGCGATGCCGGCCAGTCGATCCGGCCGATGGACGTGCAGAACAGAGCTCACCGTCTTCCCCCCATGTCGTCGCAAACCCAGTACGGCACGCAGGCACGCGCCGTCCCCGCCCGAGTTGGGACTGACTTGTTGTTACGCCTCACTGCTTTGACTGATTGCCTCAACGCTCTTGCCACGGCAAGCCCTGGCCCCCAGCCAAAGGCTTCGACGCCGGAGCGTCAGCGAACCGAACAGAAGGTTACCAACAGAGCACCGTCTGTCGTCGACTTCATCGGTCGGCCCGATTGCCTCACCCTTAAAACGCAGTCAGCGCCTCGGGGTTACGGCCTGAACCCCGGCTCGTCTGCCGATCACCGCGGCCTGGACCGCGGTCCGAGCACCCAGCTTGCCCAGCACGCGCTGCACGTGGGTCCGGCTGGTGCTCTCTGCGATCCCGAGGCGGAAGGCAAGGGCTCGTCGATCGAGACCGCCGACCAGGCAGCCGAGGACAGTCCGCTCGCGTTCGGTCAGGCCGTCCACCAACCGCCGCGCGTCCTCGGAGCTCTCCCCGATCGACCGAGCCGGACTGCCCAGTACTGCGGAGCTCACCCACATCCCGCCGCCCGCCACAGCCCGGACCGCCTCTTCCACCTCGGTCAGCGGATCGGTCGCGGCAACCCAGCCATGGGCCCCGGCCCTCAGCGCCTGCAGAACCGGAGCGGCGTCGTCCACGTTGGCCACCATCAGCGCCCGCGTCCGCGGCGCGACGTCGAGCAGCACGCGAACGATCGCCGCCGCGCTGACACCCAGATCGTGCGGCTCCACCAGCGCCACATCCGGCTGCTCCTCCTTGGCGAGCTGCAGGAGGTCCTCCAAGCTGCTGACGCTGCCGAGGCTTCGCATGCCGAGCTGCCGGCCGAGGTGCGAGGCGACGGCCTCGCCGATCACCCGGAGCGGGTTGCACACGACGACGCTCAGCACGGCCGTCGGTCCGCGCCCAGCTCGAGTGGCTTCTGCATCGAACTCAGACCCATCGCCTTGGCCTTGGCGCAGAACTCGGACGGGTCCAGGTCGTACTCCACGTGCAGTACCGCCTTGCCTGCCTGCAGAAACGGCTGGAGCATCTCGCACTCGTCGTACCTCATGCATTCCTCGTTGACGGCGAAGTCGAACGACGGCTCCAGGGCGGCCGCCTGCTCGACGTCGTTCTTGAGTCCGACCGACATCCCGCGGGCATGCGCGAGGTCGGCGATCCGGCGGTTGAAGGTCAGCTGGTCGTCCGCGGTCAGCGGGAAGCCGCTTTCGTTCGAGTAGCCGTCCACGTTGTCCGGCTCGACCGCGTCGAACCCCTTGGCCCGGCACTGGTCGAATCGCGCGGCCAGGATCGGTTCGAGCTGGTCCCACTGACGGATGTCCAGCCAGCGTTCGTCCGGCCAGCCGTCCAGCTCCTTGCCGAGCACCGACGCGGGGAACTTCTTCGCGTCCGGCCTGTACTTCTCGTACGAACCGACGCTCACGTAACAGATCACGTGCCGCCCCAGGCTGTGCAGTTCGGCGATCTCCGCCTCAGACGTGGTCTGCCAGTCCACGTCGTACACCGGCACGTCCACGCTCAGGTCGAGCTTGCCCTGCAACTGCCACTGCCAAGCCGTGCCCTGCTTGGGCACCCATCGCGTCTCAGCCACTCTGTTGCTCCCAGTCGCGGACGGCAGCGCAACAAAGGGCTGCTCTGACGGCGTGGTTTCCTCTGCTTCCGACCCCGAACAACCTGCCAGCATCAGCAGGCCCAGACCGCCCACCACCAGCCGGATCAACATCGTTCGACCTGCACCTGCTCTAGGGGCAGGCGGTCCCACGGATGCGGTGCCGGCCGATCCGTCACGTAGACCAGCCCCGCCCCCAACTCCTCCGCCCGCGCCGCCACCGTGTCCAGTTCCCCAACCGGTACGCCGTGCACCAGGTGCCACCGCTTCTCCGGCGCTATTCCAGGCCCGGGTGACTCCACCCGGGCGTGCGCGGCAGCGTCGTCCTCGAAGACACAGGTGACGTCGAAGAGATCCAGTAAACCGGCGCAAGGCTCTACGCCAGGATTGGCGACAACCGTCCTCATACCGGCACGGCGAGCGAGACCCGCTAGCAGCCGGTTGTGGCCGAGCCCTTCGATGCCGGAGGCAACCTGGTCGTACATGATCCCGTCCACGGCGTAGAGCTCCAGCCAGGCCCGGACGTCGGCCGCGACGCGCGGCACTCCACGGCGGCCGTAGTCGACGTCCACGTAGCCGATGAGCCGGACACCATGCGCCCGCAGCATCGCCAGTGCCTCCGGGTAGTACGGATCGTTGGCAGCGCCCGGGCCGTCGGCCACGTTGACCACGACGAACTCCAGACGGTCGCCGAGCGCCGCCAACTGCTGCCATTGCTCGGGAGACTCGGCGGGATGCACGTACCAGGGCACCGCCAGCCGTGTCATCGGTGAGCCTCCACCTTCGTCAGTCGCTGCCAGCACAGCACCGACAGCGTCATTGCCAGCGAACCACAGATCACGAAGTAGCAGGCCGCGAGGGCGAGTGCCTGATCCATCACCAGGTAACGGCACGCGGTGAGGACCACTCCGAGGCCGGTGACCACCAGCACCGGCACGATCTGCCGGTGCGCCACCAGCAGCAGCGCGGCCAAGAAGGTCCAGCCCAGCAGAACAGTTGCAGCGAACCGCACGATCGCCACCGGCTCCAAGTGACCACCGGACCACGCGAGCACCACCGTGAGTGTCACCACCACCCCGAGATAGCCGCCGACACAACGCAGGATCGCGCCCCGGATGGTCTGGGCGAACGCGGCTGCCGAGTTGGTGGTTTGCAGGGCCAGGCCGGACCGTCCGCGATAGACCTCGAGCTGCCACTCGGCCATCAGGACGCCACCGACCAGCGGAGTCAGGGTCAGGCCGAGGCCCGCAGTACTGTCGACCAGGCCGTCGAGGAGGCCCAGTGTCAGTAGGAGGGCCAGGCAGAGGCCGTAACCGGCGTACAGGCGGCTGTCTGCCAGCACGGTGCGCTTGACGGGACGGCTCGCCGTCCGTCCGCTGCGGCAGAGCCAGAGGGCCGCGATGACGGTGCCGAGAACTGTTGTGGCAATCCCCGCCAGGACGACTGTGCGGGGTAGCCAGCCGAAGGCCAGGTCCGGTGCGGCGACCAAAAGACCGGGCAGTAGGACTATCAGCATCAGGCCGGGCCGTTGCAGGACCACGCCGATCGACGAGGCCAGGACATAGGCGATCTGACCAACTGCTACCCCTGCGACATAACCGACCGACGGCAACTGCCAGCCGATGAGTCCTGCTCCGACCAGCGCGGGAATCAGTGCCAGGACTGCCAGATCGCGCATCAATCGGCGGGCCTCGGGCAAGGAGCCCGCACTGGTCAGGGCATAACCGGCGTACGCGACGCCTTGTCCGGCGGCCCAGCCATAGGCGACCGAAGCGAGCAGGAGAAGGACTTCCAGCGGAGCGCTGCGGCCGCCCATCGCCGACCCGGTCAACAGCGCGGGCAGGACGAAGACGAGTCCGCGTTGCAGCGTCGGGACCAGCTTGACCCGGGCGGCGACCGGAGCCACCGCATACCTGACGGCTTGCATCCGCAGCCCGGGCAACAACTCGGCGCCGAGTACGAAGACGTCCGGACGGCCATAGCGTTCCACGGCCGTGCGGTCGCTGATGCCGTTGGCTTCCAGGGCCGCGGCGACCTCGTAGGCATCCACTGGCGGAGCAACACCCGCCCGCTCCACCAACTCTGATGCCTGTTGGTGACGGATCCCCGGCAGCAATACGCAGTCGGCGCTCATGCGGAGATGTCCAGCTCTTCGTTCGAAGCAGCCGCGTACAGCATCCGGTACGTGTCGATCGACCGGTCCAAGGTGAAGTTGGCCAGCGACCGTTCACGAGCAGCGCGTCCGATGCGGTGCCGCAGCTCCGAGTCCTGCAGGTACAGCAGGCAGGCCTTCGCGAAAGCCTCGGGATCGCGCGGCGGCACGACCGCGCCGGCCTCAGCCACGGCTTCCGCAGTACCGCCGACATCTGTTGAGACCGTGGCGCGGCCGCACATCATCGCCTCGATCACCGTGTACGGCATCCCCTCGGAGATGCTCGACAGCGCCACCAGATGCCCTGCCTCGAAGGCGATCCGGGACGACGGCACCGGGCCCTCCAGTGTCATACCGTCCAGCACCCCCAGTCGTTCCCCCAGCGCCAGGCAGCGCTTCTCGTAGTCCACGTTGGTGTCCGGGGTCGGCCCGAACAGCCGCAACTTCGCCTCCGGCAACGTCTCCCGCACCAGTGCGAAGGCAGAGATCAGCGTCTCCAGGTCCTTCAGCGGATCCACCCGGCCGACCCAGCTGATCGTCGGCACCTCGGGCTCGTCCTCGATCGCGGTGTACAGCGCCGGCTCGACGCCGTTGTAGATCGGCACCACCGACGCTGCGTCCGCACCCAGCCGGTGTTCCCACCGTGCGTTGAACTTGGCCACCGGTACGACGAAGTCCGCCGAGCGGTACCCGAGTTCCGCCAACTGCCGGAGGAAGCCGAGCACGATCGTCTTCACCCCGGACGGGTAGTGCAGTTCCCGGAAGGCCAGGTACCGCTCCCGCAGGTAGACGCCGTGCTCCGACATCACCAGCGGCGTACCGCGGCGCCACTTCTCGGCCAGTCCCACCAGCGTGGGCAGGCCGTTCGCCACCGCGTGGGTGAGGCCCAGCCCGGGACCGAGGTCGACCTTCAGCGGCAGCAAGGATCGCTCCACCAACTCGGCCGCCACGATCGCCTCGTACACGGTCAGCGGCTCGTCCCCCGGCCAGACGTCCAGCAGGTCGCCGGCCAGGTCGCAGGCCCGCAGGGACCGGGCGAAGTCCCGGCCCTGCGCGGCCCGGGCCAGCTCCCGCAGGCCCCATTCGAACGTCACCGGCTGGGACAGCACCGAACCGGCCAGCACCGCCCTGGCCGCATTGGCGATCAGAGCATGCTGCCGTCCCCGCCGGGGGGTGGCGGCCGGACCCCAGAGGGGGAACGGCCGCACCTCCGCGGCGTTGTCGGGCAACTCCCAAGTCTGCTGCTCGGTTCCGTTCGCCACCAGCGTGAGGAGCCGAAACCGATGTTCAGGTAGCCCACGGATCAGCTTGTCGCACCACTGGCTGACACCGCCTTTGACGTAGGGATAGGTACCTTCGTTGATCAGCGCGACGTCCATGCCCCGCGCACTTCGCCGGTCTTGAGCGGTCCGATCTTCGCCGGCTGCTGGAGGCCGGGCTCAACCTGCTGCGGCTGTGCCGCGAGCGGCGCCACCGTGGTCGTCTGGGCCGCCGCCGGAGCTGCCGGCGGGTAGCCCTTCCCGGACGGCAGGGTCATCTTCTGCGAACCCAGCCAGCCCAGCGACACGTAGTCCGACCGCTCACCCGCGTACGCCGTACCGAACGGGCAGGTGAAGAGGTTCAGCAGACCACAGGGAATCTTCGTGGTGTCCGGCACCGTGATCGGGATCGGGATGTTGTTGCTGGAGTTGTTCTGGACCGTGACCGTGGTGCCGACGACGTACGCGGTCACGTTCTGCTGCTGGTTCTTCCAGGTCGTTGCCTGTTGCAACAGCGTTGCCGACTCCTTCATGGTCGGGTGCAGCAGCGGGCTGTTCGCGGCGTAGGTGGCGGTGAAGCGACCCAGTACGCCGTCCAGCACGGGGTACAGGATCCTGTCCTCGGTGATGTTCGACTGGTGCGCGTAGTGCGGCCGCGGATCGTTGCCGAGCACATGCCGCAGCGCGATCCGGACCTCGAGCGGGACGATGTAGTTTTGGAAGCCGGTCACCGTGCTCTGCGGCGTGATGCAGGTGGTGGTCCCGGGGTTGTCCTCACAGATCCCGCTGCCGCCGTTCGCGCGGCTGGTGTAGATCCAGTTGTACTCGTCCATCTCCTCGGCCTCGGTGGCCACGTTGTAGAAGATGTTCATCGGGTAGCGCGGCACGGTCAGGGCGCCACCGATGGAGCGCTGGTCCTTCTCCCGGGACGCGTCGGAGGCGATGTACTTGACGCCACGCTCGTTCAGCGCCGTCGCCAGGTTCGGGTTGTCGACCGTCATCTGCGGCAGCGTCTTCAGCCCGGAGTGCTCACCGGTGACGAGCTCGGTCTTGTCCAGCTTGACACCGTTGGTGGTGGCCCAGTCGGTGTTCTGCTTGATCTCCGTGGAGATGGTTGCCTTAGGCATGTACTGGATCGCGCCGGTGCCGTCGGTGGCACACCGCCACGGCACCACGGTGAAGTCCTGCACGCAGCCCATATACGGGTGCGACCAGGTGTGGTTCAGCCAGCGGAACGAGGCCCTGTCGGCCTTCAGCTTCGCCGTCAGGGCGGTCGCGGTCGCCGTCCCCTCGCCGTTGTAGGTCATGTCCAGCGGCATCCCGGTCCGGGTCTGCCAGGCCTTCAGGTAGTCCACATCGGCGTTGTTCATCAGGATCGGCGCGTTGAGCGGTGTCCCCGCCGGGCAGAGGTCGCCGGGCGTGCAGTTCGCCGTCTTGTCCCAGCGCAGGTCCTCGAGGAAGACGTCGTCGATGTGCGCGGAGAAGTAGTTGCGCTCGTAGCCCAGGTGGATCCCCCGGGTCATCCAGCTGATGATGCCGTGGGCAAGGAACTGGAACTGCTCCTGGAACTCGTTGTAGACGAAGGTGAGGACGAGCTCCTCACGCCCGTCCTTGGTGTACACCCCGACCAGGGAACCGGTCTGCGAAGTACCGGGGATCGGTGCGCCGACCAGCGTCTTGAAGTTAGCGCCGGCCAGTGGGGTGGCCAGGTAGCCGTAGCTCTCCGAGACGCTGGGATCCGCGTCCTCGAAGGGCACCGGCCCGTCCAGGTAGCGCAGGTCGGCCGCCTTGCCCTCGGCGGTGGCGGTCGCGGTGATCCCGTCCAGGGAGCCGATGTAGCCCGGGTCGGCGGCGTAGTTCAGACCGACGGCTGGGTTCGCCCAGGTCGAGGCGTCCACCTGACGAATGGCGAAGGAGCGCTCGAAGGTCTGCAGAGCGGTCAGCTCGGCCGCGCTCAGACCCGCGGGCGCCTCGTTCGGCACCACGACGGCCTGGTACTTCGCTCGCGGGGTGCTGCCGACCTTGTCGGACAGGAACGCGGTGGTCAGCGTGGGCCGCCCGGCAGCGCCGAGGTCGACCTTGGTGAACGGCACACCCTCGGCCGCGAGCTCGCTCGCGATCGCCTCGACCGGGGCGCTGCCGTCGTTGACGACCAGTACCTTCAGGTCGATCCGCGGCGTCACCGCGGCGACAGCGCTTGGTGCGGGCGCCAGCAGGCCGACGCCTACCAGGGCCACTGCGGCGGCCCAGGCGCCGCGTCGTACGGATGGACGGATGGACTTCACTTCGGCCCCCATGAGTTTTGGACGGTTGCCGCGCAGAACGCGGCATCGTTCATGGTGTCCGGTCCAGACCGCTTGCGAATCGGGCCGCTGGTGGAGACGCGTCTCATCCATCTGCAGTACTCCGCCCACCCCGGAACGCCTGCTTCCGCCTCCCCCGCGTGCACGTTCTGCCCGGGACGCCGGGGAATCAGGCTGGAGACCATGACCTCGACTTGGCTCGTCACCGGTGGCGCTGGGTACATCGGCGCTCACGTCGTGCAAGCGATGACCCGGGCCGGCCGACGGGTAGTGGTAGTCGACGACCTGAGCACCGGCTCCCCTACCCGGCTGCCCGCCGGCGTCCCGCTGGAGACCTGCTCGGTCCTCGACACCGCCACCCTCGCGGCCGTGATGACCCGGTACGACGTGACCGGCGTGATCCACCTCGCCGCCAAGAAGGCCGTCGGTGAATCCGTGGACCTGCCGCTGTACTACTACGACCAGAACGTGCGCGGAACCGCCAGCCTGCTGGAGGCGATGCGAGCCACCGGCGTCCGCAATCTGGTGTTCTCCTCCAGCGCCGCCGTGTACGGCGTACCGCCGGCCGGCCTGGTCACGGAATCGACCCCGACCCTGCCGATCAACCCGTACGGGACCACCAAGCTCGTGTGCGAGTGGCTCATCCGGGACGCCGCAGCCGCGCAAGGGCTTTCGTGGCTCAGCCTGCGCTACTTCAACGTCTGCGGCGCGGGAAGTCCGTTATTGGGTGATCCCGGCACCGCCAACCTGCTGCAACTGACCCTGCAGGCGCTGACCCGAGATGTGCGGCCGAAGGTGTTCGGCGACGACCACCCGACACCCGACGGCACCTGCATCCGGGACTACATCCACGTCGCCGACCTGGCCGATGCCCACCTGGCAGCGGTCGAGGCGCTGCTGGACCGGGACGGCCTGGCCGACTACTACAACGTCGGCACCGGCGAGGGAGCCAGCGTGCGCGACGTAGTCATGGCGGCCCAGCACATCACCGGCATCCACCTGCCGTACGAGGTCGTCGCCGGCCGGGCGATCGATCCGCCTGAGGTGGTCGCCGATCCCGCCCGGATCATGGCCGAACTCGGCTGGAAAGCGCAGTACGGACTTCACGAGATGATCGAATCCGCCTGGGCGGCGTACCACCCGGCTCCGGCGGCCGCGACCGCCTGAGAAAGTTCATCGGCCCCCGACTGCAACAAGATCCGGTCTAGCGCGCTCTAACTCTTCCGACGGGCAAAACCGAGCGGAAGGGCGACCGTGAGTGTCGATCTCGAGGACTTCACCGAATTCGCGGCGGTCCGCGGCGCGCAACTGTTCCGGATGGCGTACCTGTTGGCCGGGGACCGGCACGCCGCCGAGGACCTGACCCAGAGCACTCTGGGCAAGCTGTACGCCGCCTGGAACAGGGTTCGCCGGGCCGACAACCCGGTCGCGTACAGCCGGACGGTGATGGTCCGTACCTATGTCGCCGGCCGGAAGAAGACCAGCCGCGAGCACCCGACGGACGTAGTACCGGAGTCGGGCGACCGCGACCGTGACACGGCACTCCGCCTCACCCTGTTCGCCGCGCTGGCAGAACTCTCCAGCCGGGACCGGGCGATCGTCGTCCTGCGCTACTGGGAGGACCACAGCGTCGAAGGCACCGCACAGATCCTCGGCGTCAGCGCCGGCACGGTGCGGACCCGCAGCCACCGCGCGCTCGCCAAGTTGCGGGTGCGGCTCGGCAGCGACATCAGCGAGTTGAGCGGGCTGTGAGCCCCGGAACAGAAGGACCTCCGATGACTTTTGAGACCGAACTCCGCGACCGGCTGCACGCCGGCGTCGACCAGACCGAGATCGACCTCGGGGCACTGCTCGACGGCAGCGTCGCCTATGGCACCCGGGTGGTCCGCCGGCGGCGGCTGTTCCGGATCTTCGCCGGCGCGGCGACAGTCGCAGTACTGGGCGGTGTCTTCGCCCACGCGGGTTCGCTGAACGGTCCTCCTGACGACGGCATCCCGGCCAGCACGTCGACCACGGCGTTGCAGGAGGCCATCACCCCGCAGGCGGCGTTGAAGATCCTCCTCGAGACGTTGCCGACCGCCGGGCAGAAGGGCGACTTCACCGGTTGGCCGGAGGGGATCGGTACGCAGGACGGGCTTTCCGCCAGTCTGGGGTACACGGACGGCGGAAGTACGGCCACCGTGACCATCTCGCTTCTCAATCACCGGTTCCCGCCCGAGTGCGTCGCAGGCGCCGACCTGAACTGCCGGATCGACACATTGGCAAACGGCTCCAAGCTCCAACTGGTCGAGAACCAGAGCTCCGGCAGCAGCGGCAACTACAAGCACCTCCAGGCGAACCTGTATCGCAAGGACGGGCTCGTCATCACGCTGTTGTCGGAGAACCGGGAGGAATACAACCCGGGCACCTCACCGTCGCGGCCACCCCTCAGCCTCGCCCAACTGAAGGCCGTCGTGATCAGCCCACGCTGGCAGCGGCAGGTCAACCCCGCCTTGGTCGACGGAGCCACCGGCCTCTTCACGCCACGACCGTTGACGCAGCCCTCCAGCCCCGCCGCCAAAGGAAGTAAGTGATGACGCACCTCCGTAGGACAACTGTCACGACCGGCCTGACCGTCGCGGCCCTGGTGCTCGGCAGCGGCCCGGCCCTCGCCGCGCCACTCGACTGGACGGAGACCCCGACCGGGCTGAAGGCGCTGCTTCCTTCGGCCATCGAGTACGGCAGTGGAGCTCTGTGGACTGTCGGTGCCCTCGACAGCGAAGAGGGTTTTCGGCCGATAGCAGCCCGGTGGGACGGCACCAGCTGGAAGACGACCCCTCAACCGGTCGACTCCGGGCGGTTGCTGGATGTCGCCATCGATCGTGCGGGCAGAGCCTGGGCCGTGGGGTTTCAGCAGCCTGGCGGCCCTCACGCCCCAAGCAGGCTCCTCGTGCAGCAGTGGAACGGTAGGGGCTGGAAGGTCGTCCCGGCGCCGGCCTTCTCTGACGGTGACAGCCGTGAGTTCGTCTCAGTGGGGACGCTGGGGAGCCAGGTCTGGATGCTGGGCTCGAGAGTGAACGCCGACGGCGCGACCACCTTCGTGTACCGGTACGACGGTAAGAAGTGGACCGCGGTCAACGACTCCGTGGTCGGCACACCGGCGTATCCGTGGGACATCATGCCGCTGGCTCGCGACAACGTCTGGGTGGCGGCGGACGACGGGATCAAGCACTATGACGGGCGCCGCTGGCAGGCGGCCGAACTGCCCGGTGACACCTCCGAAGTCGACCTGCTCAGCCTGGCGGCGAACGGTCCGAACGACATCTGGGCCGTCGGGCATCGCGACGACCCGAAGCTGTGGAGACGTCCGGTCGCCTACCACTACGACGGCTTGGCCTGGACCGAGGTGAACACCCCGGTGGAGTCAGCCGGGCTCACCTCGGTGGACCTGGTGAACGGTCGGCCGGTCGCCGTGGGCGAGACCGGCACGGGTGGGGCGTACCTGCTCCGCCTGACCGGTTCCGGATTCGTCCGGGAGGCAGATCCAGCCGGGGCAGCGTTTCTCTCGAGCTCCACGGTCGGCGGCGGTCGCCTGTGGATCAGCGGTGCCGGTGACGGCTCCGGCTCGACCGACAGCTACGTGGGTTTCACCCGGATCCGCTAGTTCTCGACGCTTACGTCCGAAGAACTGGAGACCAGTCCCGCCAGTTCTTCGGACGTAACGGGTTATTGGGGCTTCTGGTCGTAGGTGTGGCGGCGGATCCAGGCGTGCATGGCGATGGCTGCTGCCGCGCTCGCGTTGATCGAGCGGGTGGAGCCGAACTGGGCGATCGAGAGCACGTCGGTGCAGATCCCGTGCGCCTCTTCGGTCAGGCCCGGGCCTTCCTGGCCGAAGAGCAGGACACACTCCGCGGGGATTTCGTACGTCTCCAGCGGGACGGATCCGGGCAGGTTGTCGATACCGATCACCGGTAGCCCCTGCGTTCCGGCGTACGAGGCCAGGTCTTCCAGGCGCGGGTGGTGGCGGACGTGCTGGTAGCGATCCGTCACCATCGCGCCGCGGCGATTCCATTTGCGGTTGCCGACGATGTGGACCTCCCGGGCCAGGAAGGCGTTCGCGGTCCGGACCACCGAGCCGATGTTGAGATCGTGCTGCCAGTTCTCGATCGCGACGTGGAACGGGTGCCGCTGCCGGTCGAGGTCCGCGACGATCGCATCCAGCCGCCAGTAGCGGTACTTGTCCACCACGTTGCGGCGGTCGCCGTGCGCCAGCAGGTCGGGATCCAGCCGCGGATCGTCGGGCGGATCGCCCACCCAGGGACCCACACCGACCTCCGGGGTGCCCACCAGATCGGCGCCGACCAGGTCGTCGACGGGGTTCGGGTCGGGATCTCGATTAAGGCGCTGCACAGGTTTGGACGCTACCCTGTCCGCGTGCTTCCTATGATCGCGATGCTGATGCCCAACTGGATGGACCCGGAGTTCCTGCTGAACTGGCTGGGCGACTGGGCCCTGTGGGGTACGGCCGCGGTCATCTTCATCGAGTGCGGACTGCTGTTCCCGATTCTGCCGGGCGACTCGCTGCTGTTCGCAGTCGGCCTGTTCATCGCGCTCGGCAAGATCGACATCCCGCTCTGGCTGGCCTGTGTCGTGCTGACGGGGGCGGCGTTCCTCGGCAACGTGTCTGGCTACTACATCGGCCGGGTGCTCGGGACCACGCTGTTCAAGAATCCGAACGCCAGGTTCCTGAAACCGAAGTACCTCGAGCAGACGCACGCCTTCTTCGACAGGTACGGGCCGCGGGCGCTGGTGCTGGCCCGCTTCGTGCCGATCGTGCGGACCTTCATCACGCTGACCGCCGGCGCGGGCCGAATGGACCAGAAGAAGTTCTTCTTCTGGACCGGGATCGGCGCGGTGCTCTGGGGCACCGGGGTCACCCTGCTCGGGCACGCCCTGGGCAAGATCGACTTCATCCACGCGCATCTGGAGACGGCACTGATCCTGCTGGTCCTCGTCTCGCTGATCCCGATGGTGGTCGAGTACGTGCTGGCCAGGCGGCGTGAGCGGGCCCGCAAGGCAGCCGGTGGCGACAGCCCGTACGACGAGCCCGCCGAGCGCGCCGCCGTGATGGACAGGGTCAACAACGACTGATCGTCAGTGCCCGAACGGCTCAGTGACCGAAGGGAAAGTGTGGATCTGACCACACGTAGTCGGTGCTGAGTTCGGTCAGGGTGGCTACCCCGACCTGACCGCACGGCAGTGGCCCGACCATCTGACCGGATCCGAGTGAACATGCCACCCGGACCCGGTCGGCCGCCTGGTACCAGACCAGCGCCCCCCGTGGCGCCGCCCCCTCGCGCAGGAGGGCGTGATGGTCGAGCCACTTCAACGCGTCCGCCGGATCGTGCCAGCCGCTGTCCTGGGCATAGCCGAACGCCATGCGCTGGAATTTCAGCGACCAGTCCTGCCAGGCCGTCGAACCCACGCGCTCCAGCTGCCAGTCCAGCGCAGCCTCGGTGTCGCGCGGGTTGGCCACCCGCTCCGCAATCCGGTGCTCCACCACAATCCCCCCCCGGGCCGTGCATTCCCCCACCCCGCGGCCGCTGCCGTGGCACGCAAAATACTCACCGGCCGGCATACAGCGCTGATACATTCCGCACCGCGGTTCCGGAGAGGAGCCGAAGGCAAGTACCGACGGTCAGCGGCGGTCAGCTGACGGCGAGGTCGACACCCAGTTCGGCAAGCTGTGCACGGGATGCGGCCACCTTGCTGTCGTTGCCGACCTGCTGCCAGGCGCGGGCCGCGCGGTCGAAGTAGCGCCGGGCGAACTCGCCGTTGCCGATGCCCGCGTACAGGCCGCCGAGGGTGTGGGCCGCCTGACCTTCCACGGTCCGGTCGCCGAGCCGGTGGCCGATCTCGATCGCGTCCAGCAGCATCCGCCGCGCGGCAGCGTCCTCGCCGATGGCCATCAGCGCCTCTCCGAGCTCGGCCCGCGCGTACGCCGCGCAGTGGTCGTCACCGAGGGTGTTGAAGATCGCCAGCGAGGCCTGCAACTGCCGGACCGCCTGGTCGTGCCGGCCCTGGTGGGCGCGCAGCGCGGCGATCCGGCGGCGGACCTTCGCCTCCCGGTGCTTGTCCCCCATCCGCACCCCGAGCAGGAACGCCTCGGCCAGATAGCGGCCGGCCGTCACCGTGTCGTTCCGGGCCAGCCACATCGACGACGCCGCACTCCGAGCCGTCGCCTCACAGTTCGCATCGCCCACTTCGACGAACGCCTGCACGGCACCCTCGTACTGCGCCAGCGCCTCGTCCTGGCGACCGTGCTCGCGGAACCAGGTCCCGAGTCCGACACCGGCGACACCGGCACCGAGGCGGTCGCCGGTCTCGGCGAAGATCGTCGCGGCGGCGTTCAGGTGCTCCCAGCACGGGCCCCAGTCGTCCCGGTAGAGCGCGAGCTGTCCGAGGTTGCGGTGGAGAATCCCCTCGCCACGGCGATCCCCACAGGCGATCGCACTGAGCAGGCCTGGCTGGTGCGACTCGTTCCAGTCGTCGAAGTAGGCGCGCATGTCGAGGTACGGACCCCAGGCTGCAGCCAGCCGCCAGGCGTACTCGTGCAGGCCGTTCTGCGCGGCGGCGCGGATCGCGGGGACGAAGCTGTTGCGCTCGCTGTCGAACCAGGCGATCGCATCCGCGCTGGTGAACGGCTCGGGGTCCGGCGAGAGCAGCGGACCCTGGGTCTCCAGCACCCCGAAGTACCCGAACGGGAGGGCCGCCGAAGCCCGCCGGACCTTCTGCAGCAGCGCGTCCAGCACCGTCGCCAGGTCCTTCAGCGCCTGGGCTTTCTCACTCTCGTCGCCGGCCCCGATCGCATGCAGTCGAAGCAGGTCGTGCACCCGGTACCGCGCTTTGCCGGTGGCGTCCACCGAGCTGATCTGCACCAGGTTGACCTCGATCAGGCGATCCAGGCTCCGGCGTACCAAGGACGGGCTGGCGACCGACTCCAGCGTCCGGGCCGAGAACACGCCGACCGCGAACCGGCCGATCAGCCGGTAGAGCCGGGCTTCTTCCGCACTGAGCGACCCGTAGCTCAGATCGGCACTGGTCCGGACCGCCAGCTCGCCGATGCTCAGCTCGTCCAGGCGGTGGGTCTCGTCCCTCAACCGCCGGGCCAGCTCGCTGACGCTGAGGTCCGGCCGCTGCGCCAGCCGGCTGGCGACGATCCGGATCGCGAGCGGGAGGTTGCCGCAGGCCGCAAGGATCTCCTCGGCCGCCGCGGATCGGCTGTCCACCCGGCCCGCGCCGGCGACCCGCTGGAGCAGCTCGGCGGCTTCGCCGTCGCTGAAGGTGTCGAGGGGCATGAGCTCCGCACCGGCGAGATCCATCAGCCGGTTCCGGCTGGTGACGACGACCGCCGACGCGCCGGTACCGGGCATCAGCGGCGCCACCTGGCTAGCAGCCGCGGCGTCGTCCAGCACGATCAGCACCCGCCGGCTGGCCAGCTCGGACCGCAACATCGCCGAGCGCCGCTCCGGGTCCGGCGGGATCGCGTAGTCGGGGATGTTCAGGCTCAACAGCAGATCGGTCAGGGCACCACCTGTGTCGCGCGGCTCGGTGGCCCCGCGCATCTCCAGGTAGATCTGCCCGTCCGGGAAGGATTCTCTGACCAGATGGCCGAGCCGGACCGCCAGCGAACTCTTGCCGGTGCCGGGTGCTCCGGAGACCACGGCGATCGGCGGCCGGACGGGATCCCGCCCGCAGACCAGGTCGCGGAGTTGTTCGAGGAGTTCTTCGCGGCCACTGAAGTCGGGCAGATCCAGTGGGAGCTGGCTGGGCGGCCGCTGCGGATCGGTGAGGACCGGCGCCGTCATGATCCCCGGTACTACGTCCGGCGGATCCGCCGCGCCCGGGCGATCCGTAGTACGGGCTGCTGGGATGCCTGGGTCGGGCCAGTTGGCGGAGCTTCCGTGCTGGGCGCGCAGGCCTGCGGCTTCGAGATCCGGGCCTGGCTCGACATCCAGCTCATCGGCCAGCGTCTTCACTGCCTTCGCATAAGCCGCGCGGGCCTCGCCGGTTCGTCCCGCGGCGAGCAGCGTATCGACGAGCCGCCGCCACAGCTGCTCGTCGTACGGGTCCTCGGTGATGCGGCCGCTGAGCAGCACGGCGGCACCGGCGGCGTCACCGTGCTCGAGCCGGAGGTCCAGCAGGCCGTCGACCAGACTCCGGTACTGCGCTTCCAGCCGGCCGATCGAGCCTTCCCAGGCGGAGGAGACGGCGAGATCCTCCAGCGGGTGACCCCGCCACAAGGAATAGGCCCGCGACAGCACCTGCATCGCCTGGCGGGCTTCGCCGGCATCGCGGAGGTGACCGCCCTCGGCCAGGAGCGACTCGAACAGGCTGGAGTCGAGCTCGTCGACGCCGACCTCGATGCTGTAGCCGGCCGCGGACGTGTCGATCGGCGCAGGCAGCCCGGCCTCCTGCAGCACACCGCGCAGGGCGCGGACGTAGGTCCGGATGTTCGCGGTCGCCGAGCGTGGCGGACTGCCCTCCCAGAGGGCGTCGGCGATCAGGTCGGTGGAGACGAAACGGTTCGGGTGCAGCAGCAGGGTGGCGAGCAGCTGGCGAGGTTTACTGGCGCGTAGGGGCTGGCCCTGGACCTGGCCGAGACGCAGAGGTCCGAGGATCTCGTACCTCAGACGATCCACTTTGCTGCCCTCTCACCTGGTTGCCCGCTACATCGTGGCACCCCGCCACACCCGGCGGGAAGCCTCGACCCCGGAGATCTACGTCGCGATGTACGCCGGATGTATCCGTGGGGAGCAATGTAGTCCGCGGTACCGGGGGGAGGGCAGGCCCGGGAGTGGCGAGTGACCGTCGCCCCTTCCGGGCCTGAATTTAGACCACCAGGCGGTTAGTTACCGCCGGTGAAGGGCGGCTGGCCGTCCTGCGGGCCAGGGGTACCCGCAGGCGGCCCGCCAACCCCTGGCTGCTGGCCGAACCCTGGCTGCTGGCCGACCTGTGGCTGCTGGTTGCCGCCCGGCATCTCCGGCTGGATCTGGCCCGACGAGGGCGCGCCCGGCTGCGGCTGCGGCGGCACCTGCTCGCCCGTCACCGAGCCGACAGTGCCGAAGGAGACCTGCGGGACGGCCCGGACGGTCTCGTCCTGGACCTCGAAGTAGCCGGCCTTCTCGAACTTGAAGCCGCCTGCGATCAGGTTCGACGGGAAGGCCTCGATCCGGGTGTTGTAGTCACCCACGTTCGCGTTGTAGAACCGCCGGCCGGCCGCGATCCGGTCCTCGGTGTCGGTCAGCTCGCGCTGCAGGTTGAGGAAGTTCTGGTTCGACTGCAGCTGCGGGTAGGCCTCGACCGAGATCATCAGCTGACGCAGCGCGCCGGACAGCTCACCCTCGGCGGCCGCCCGCTGCTCCGGCGACGCGCCCTGCACGTTCACCGCCTGGGTGCGGAGCCGGGCGACCTCCTCGAACACGTGCCGCTCGTGCGCCGCGAAGGCCCGGACAGTCTCCACCAGGTTCGGGATCAGGTCATAGCGGCGGTGCAGTTCGACATCGATCTGCCGCCAGGACTCCTGGATCAGGTTCCGCTGCTTGACGAAGCGGTTGTACGAGACGATCAGCGCGATGGCCAGGATCACGAGGATCGCGACGATCACGACGAGGACGACGACCATTGCCTGCTCCCGAGTGTTGGTGATGCTCGCCAGCGACTCTACGGTGCACCGGGTCCGCGCGGCGGCTGATCGCGCCGGCCGCATCAGGCGCTCATCGCGCTGGTCGGATCAGGCGCTCATCCGCGGGTCGACGCCGGCATAGTCGCGCCAGACGTAAGGCGGGACGTGGTCGACCACCTGCTGCAGCAACTGCAGCCGGTTCATCACCTCGAGCGGGGCATGGGCACCCTTGTCCCAGCCGACCAGGGAGTTGCCCTCGATCCGCCAGCCGATCTCGCCGCGGGCCAGCAGCAATTCCATCATCCGCGGGTGGATCACGGCGTGACCGAAGCGCTGGTCGTCCGCCTTCACCCGGAACGCCCGGTTGAACTGCTCGCTCTCGAACTCCAGGTCGGCGAACCCGAACGCGTTCGCGACCACGCCGCCGAAGATGCCCTCGTGGGTCACTTCGAGGTGCGGCAGCGCCCCGGGCAACTGCATCACGACGACGCCGAACTTGTGCGTCGTGGTGCGCCGCTGCCCTTTCCCGTTCGAGGTGTGGGTCTGGTAGCTGTAGTCGAAGGCAACGATCTGCCGGCCCTGGAACGCGCCGGACAGCACGTTCGCCACCCGGCAGCGGTCGCCGGTCTGGAACGGAGTACCGCCCCACTGGTTCGCCAACGCGTTGTTCGCCGGCTGGTAGCTGAAACCCTGCTGGGCGGCGAAGGTGGCGAACGCCTCGCGGCGCTTCTTCGCGGCGAGGTAGTTGAAGTAGACGAGGCCGACGCCGACCAGGACCGTGATGCCGACGATCAGTACGGGGCTGATGTTCATAGGCCGAGCTCTTCGAGGCCGAACAGCGAGCGGTACTCCAGGCCCTCGGACTCCACCTTCTCCTGAGCACCGGTGGAACGGTCCACGATCACTGCCACGGCGACTACCTCCGCGCGGTCCTCGCGCAGGGCCTCGACGGCGGTGAGGACGGAACCGCCGGTAGTCGAGGTGTCCTCGACGGCCAGCACCCGGCGACCCTTCACGTCCGGGCCCTCGATCCGCCGCTGCAGTCCATGCGTCTTCTCGGCCTTCCTAACCACGAACGCATCCAGCTTGCGACCCTGCTGAGCGGCCGCATGCAACATCGACATCGCCACGGGGTCGGCACCGAGCGTCAGCCCACCGACCGCGTCGTACTCCAGATCCGCCGTCAACTCCAGCATCGCGGGCCCGATCAGAGGCGCCGCCTCCGCATCCAGCGTGATCCGCCGCAGGTCAACGTAGTAGTCAGCCTCCCGCCCCGAAGCCAACGTCACCCGCCCATGCACGATCGCCTTACCCGTAACCTGCTCCAGCAACGCACCCCGATCAAAGCTCATGGTGCCAAAGCCTAAGCGACCACGCGGTTCAGCTTTTCTTTTCGGCTTTGACCAGGTGCCCGAAGGCTACTGAGCGGTCTGGGGAGTGGAAGAGGTCTTGGCAGGTGGTGAGGGTGATGATTGAGCTGGTGGGGGTTTCGGTGGGTTTACCGGGGACCGGGTTGAGGACCCAGTTGGCGGTGGGTTTGACGGTCAGGTCGCGCGGGGAGCCGTCCAGTTCGTAGGTGTAGACGGTGTCCGCGGTTTCGACGATCACCTGGTCGCCTTTGCGGAGGTCCAGCAGTTTGCGGAACGGGGAGCCGTGGGTCACGCGGTGCCCGGCGATCGCGAAGTTGCCCGGCTCGCCCGGTAGTTGTGTCTCCGGGTAGTGCCCGATCCCGCGCGCCAGGTCGCCCTTGTCGACCCCTTCGACGACCGGCTTCTCCCAGTCGTCGCCGAACCTGGGGATGCGGAGCAACGCGACCGGTCCGCCGGTCGCCGGCTGCTTCACCGCGGGTTGCGTCTGCCACTGGTCGCGCAGATCGCGCTCCAACTGGTCCATCTTGTGGTTGCTGGTGACGCCAGTTCCGAAGTACTGCCAGCCCACCCAGCCGAGTAAACCGACCCCGGCCAGCAACAGGACAATGCCCAGCCCTCGTACGACGCCCCGTGCCATGGCGACAAGTATGCAGTCGATCTGTAAAGCCTGTGTACGACGTGTCGATGGACGGGCGTGGTTGCCTGGGACGACGATGTGGACGGCAACCACGCGAGGAGGTGCGCCGTGAAGGCGCTGGTGAAGGCCGAGAGCAAGCCGGGATTGTGGCTGCAGGACGTCCCGGAGCCGCGGATCGAGGCGGACGAGGTACTGATCAAGGTGCTCCGGACCGGACTCTGCGGTACCGATCTGCACATCCAGAACTGGGACCCCTGGGCCCAGAAGAACGTGCCCGTCCCGATGGTCACCGGACACGAGTTCTGCGGCGAGGTGGTCGAGATCGGCGCCGGTGTCCGCGATGTCGCGGTCGGTGATCTCGTCAGCGGCGAGGGTCACCTGGTCTGCGGGCGATGCCGCAACTGCCGGGCCGGACGGCGCCACCTCTGCATCAAGACGCGCGGGCTCGGCGTCCACGTGCCGGGCGCGTTCGCGGAGTACGTGAAGCTGCCGGCGATGAACGTCTGGGTGCACCGGGACCCGGTCGACCTGGACGTCGCCGCGATCTTCGACCCGTTCGGCAACGCGGTGCACACGGCGCTGTCGTTCCCGGTGGTCGGCGAGGACGTGCTGATCACCGGTGCCGGGCCGATCGGCATCATGGCCGCCGCCGTCGCGCTCCACGCGGGCGCGCGGAACGTGGTGATCACCGACTTGTCGGAGTACCGGCTCGAACTGGCCCGCAAGATCGGCGTCACGCACGCCGTCAACGTCGGCGAGCAGTCCATCGCGGACGCCCAGCGCGAGCTCGGCATGCGCGAGGGGTTCGACGTCGGGATGGAGATGTCGGGGCAGCCGGCCGCGCTGCGGGACATGCTCGCGAACATGAACCACGGCGGCAAGATCGCCATGCTCGGGCTGCCCGCGGACGAGATCGCGATCGACTGGGGCACGGTGGTGCTGAACATGCTGACGATCAAGGGCATCTACGGCCGGGAGATGTTCGAGACCTGGTACTCGATGTCGGTGATGCTGGAACGCGGACTGGACCTCGGTCCGGTGATCACGCATCGATTCGGGTACGCCGACTTCGAGCGCGGCTTCGAGGTGGCGCGCGAGGGGCACTGCGGCAAGGTGATCCTGGACTGGACCACGGCGACCTACGAGGGAGAGAACTGATGTTCGGGCGGATGCGCGAAGACCTGGTGAGCACGATCGGCGAGATCCGCGACGCGGGACTCTACAAGTCCGAGCGGGTGATCACCTCGCCGCAGAACGCGGGAATCTCTGTTGCCGGAGGCAAGGAAGTCCTGAACTTCTGTGCCAACAACTATCTCGGCCTGGCCGACCACCCCGAGGTGATCGCGGCAGCACGTGATGCTCTGGACCGGTGGGGTTTCGGGATGGCGTCGGTGCGCTTCATCTGCGGCACCCAGCAGATCCACAAGGACCTGGAAGATGCCCTGAGCAACTTCCTCGGTGCCGAGGACACCATCCTGTACAGCTCCTGCTTCGACGCGAACGGCGGGTTGTTCGAGACCCTGCTCGGTGCCGACGACGCGGTCATCTCCGACGAGCTGAATCACGCCAGCATCATCGACGGGATCCGGCTGTCGAAGGCCAAGCGGTACCGGTACAAGAACCGCGACATGGCCGATCTCGAGGCGCAACTCAAGGACGCGGCGGACGCGCGGTACCGGCTGATCGCGACCGACGGCGTGTTCTCGATGGACGGCTACGTCGCCCCGCTGGACGAGATCTGCGACCTCGCCGATCGGTACGACGCGCTCGTGATGGTGGACGACTCCCACGCGGTCGGCTTCGTCGGACCAGACGGTGGCGGCACGCCGTCGTTGTTCGGGGTGAAGGACCGGGTCGACGTACTGACCGGCACCCTCGGCAAGGCGCTCGGCGGCGCTTCCGGCGGCTACGTCTCAGGCCGTCGCGAGATCGTCGAACTCCTCCGCCAGCGATCCCGCCCGTACCTGTTCTCCAACTCCCTAGCGCCGTCGGTCACCGCGGCTTCGTTGAAGGCGCTCGAGCTGATCGGCGGATCGTCGGACCTGCGCGACAAACTCGCCGCCAACACGAAACTTTTCCGCTCGAAGATGACCGAGGCCGGCTTCAACGTCCTCCCCGGCGACCACCCGATCTCCCCGGTGATGATCGGCGACGCCGCCGAAGCCGGCCGCCTCGCCGACAAACTCCTAGAACTCGGCGTCTACGTCATCGGCTTCTCGTACCCCGTCGTCCCCCACGGCAAGGCCCGCATTCGCACCCAACTATCAGCCGCCCACACCACCGAAAACGTCGAAACCGCCATAGCGGCCTTCATCGAGGCCCGCACCGCCCTCAGCTGACCTCGATTGGTGCCGATAGTGGTACCGCGTGCGGTACCATCTGCTCATGGCCGTGAATCTGAGACTCACTCCCGAGGTGGCATCGGCGCTCCAGGCCGAGGCTGAGCGCACCGGCAGGTCACAACAGGAGATCCTCCGGGAAGCGGTCACCCGTCACCTCCACCTAGTCGACGACGAGCGGTCCGCAAGCGATCGCGACAATGCTCGGGCGGCGCAAGTAGTGCGTCCGGCGCGGGTGCCCTATCGCAAGGTGACGCCGCGACTTCGGCTCCCGAAGGGCACCAGCAGTCTCGAGCTGCTGGACAGGGACGACCGTTTCTGATGCGCGTGTACATGGACAGCAGCGCGCTGATCAAGCGGGTGATCCAGGAGCAGGAATCCAGCGAGCTGGTGGACTTCCTCGATACGCATTACCAGCAGGCCGACCTCTTGGCGTCGTCTTCGCTCGCCTGGGTCGAGGTGTCCCGCGCGGTGCTGGCGCGCGCCAAGTCGTCGACCACTGCCGGTGATCTGATCGATGGGGCGATGTCCGGTATCGACGAACGATCGATGACAGCCGAGGTCGTCAGCGTCGCCCGCCGGATCGAGCCGCTGGAACTGCGGAGCCTCGATGCCATCCACCTTGCAACAGCCGTGTTGATCGACGCCGACCTCGTCGTCACCTACGACGACCGGCTGGCGGACGCGTGCCGCCGCAACGCCCTGGCCGTCGCGTCGCCCGGTCGCGACTGACCCCCAAGCGCTGTTCGAACTAGGGTGATCCGGTTCATCCGAGTGAGGGAGTGTCATGCGTGAAGTACTGGCCGTTGCCTGTGTGGTCGGACTGTTGGGTGTCGCCGGATGCGGTGACAGCGGAAACCTGCCTGTCGCGGCTGCAACCTCGAGTACGCCGGCTGTGCCGAGCGCCGAGCCGACGACGGCGCCGCGCGGTACGCCGATCGCGACTGAGAAGCCGGCGCCGGCGCGCCTGACGGCAGCTCAGGCAGGCAAGCGGTACCTGGCGGTGACGCGGCCATACAACGTCGCCCTCGAGCGGTTCGAGACCGCCGCGAACAGCGGCGCCTCGGCGCAGACGCTCCGTGCGCGGGCCCGGTCCGTCGCCGCGGCGAACCTGACCGAATCAAAGCTGCTGCTGTCGATCGCCTGGCCGACCACCGTGACCTCTCAGATCGCGGAGCTGGCCCGAGCCGACGCCTCGGCCAGGCCGCACTGGCTGAAGGTCGCTGCGGCTGACAGCCTCAGCGAGATGGCCGGCCACATCCGCCGCGCCTCCGCAGCCGGCGGCAACAGTCCTGCCGCGGAGATCCGGAAGCTGCTCGGCTTGCCGAAGTATGACGAGTCCGACTACAGCTAACCCCATGAGCACTCTCACCGGGCGGGCGGTTAATCGGGCGACGTTGGCTCGGCAGTTGTTGGTGGAGCGGGTTGACGAGTCGGCTGTTGAGGTGGTCAGGCGGCTGGTGGGGATGCAGGGGCAGGAGGCCAAGCATCCGTATGTCGGGTTGTGGTCTCGGGTAGTGGGGTTTGACGAGGGGCAACTGACGCGAGCAGTCGAGGATCGGGAGGTTGTGCGGGCGACGATGTTCCGCGGCACGCTTCACCTGGTGACGGCTGAGGACTACCTGCGGTTTCGCTCGACCATCAGCCCGGTGTTGGAGGCGGGCCTCAAGCTGCTTGGGGATCGGGCTGAGGGTTTGCAGCCGGAGAAGGTGGTTGCGGCTGCGCGGAAGTTGCTGGCCAAGGAGCCGTTGACGTTCACCGAGGTGCGGGACGCGCTGATCAAGGAGTTCCCGGAGGTGAACGACCGGGCGCTCGGCTTCACCACGCGGATGATGGTGCCGCTGGTGATGTACCCGACGGAGACCCGGTGGGGCTGGCCGGCGAACGCGCGATTCACTCCGGCCGAGGAATGGCTCGGGGCCAAGATCCGGCGGAGCGCAGTACCGGAGGAGTTGGTCGTCCGGTATCTGGAGGCCTTCGGACCTGCCACGCCGGCTGACTTCCAGACCTGGTCCGGGCTGCCCGGAGCCAAGGCGACCTTCGACGCGCTCGAGCTCGAGCGGTTCACCGACGAGAACGGCAAGACCCTGTACGACGTACCGGGGGCGCCGCGGCCGGATCCGGATACCGACGTGCCAGTGCGGTTCCTGCCGGAGTTCGACAACCTCTTGCTCGCGCATGCGAAACGCGAGCGGATCATCGCCGACGAACACCGGCCCGCCGTCTTCACGAAGAACCTGCGGATCAAGTCGACGTACACGGTGGACGGACTGGTCGCCGGCCTGTGGACGGCCGAGAAGAAGCGCGGTGTGGCCACTCTCACGCTCACCCCGTTCGGGCGGACGCTGAAGCGGACCAGAGCCGAACTTGAGCGTGAAGGGACCGCGTTACTGGGCTTCCTGGAGCCGGATGCGAAAACGACCGCAGTGGTTACGGCCGGTGAATGAGGTTGTTGTCACACGTCGGATGACTGGGCTAGAACCACCACAGCCAGTGGAATAGCCAGATGAGCACAGTCCCCACAATCACTCTGGACAACGGCGTCGAGATCCCACAGCTGGGCCTGGGGGTCTGGCAGGTCGAGAACGAGATCGTCACCGACGTCGTCTCGGCTGCCTTCGCGTCGGGTTACCGGCACGTCGACACAGCCGCCGCCTATGGCAACGAGGCAGGCGTCGGTCGCGCCATCGCCGCCTCCGGTCTGGCCCGCGACGAGCTCTTCATCACCACCAAGGTGTGGAACAGCGACCAGGGCTACGACTCCACCCTGAAGGCGTTCGACGCGAGCCTGGCCCACCTCGGGCTGGAGTCCGTCGACCTGTACCTGATCCACTGGCAGGCGCTGAAGAAGGACAAGTACGTCGAGACCTGGAAGGCGTTCGAGCAGCTGTACGCCGACAAGCGGGTGCGCGCGATCGGGGTGTCGAACTTCCACATCCCGGCACTGGAGCGACTGTTCCAGGAGACCGACCTGCGCCCGGTGGTGAACCAAATCGAGCTGCACCCGGCGCTGCCGCAGGACGAGCTGCGCGCGTTCAACGCCGAGAACGACATCGTCACCGAGGCGTGGAGCCCGCTGGCGTCGGGCGGGCTGCTGGACAACGCCGCACTCAAGACGATCGGCGCCAAGTACGGCAAGTCGCCTGCCCAGGTAGTGATCCGCTGGCACCTGCAGCTCGGCAACGTGGTGATCCCCAAGTCCAAGACGCCGAGCCGGATCGCGGAGAACTTCGCCGTCTTCGACTTCACCCTGGACAACGAGGACATGGCAACCATCGCCGACCTCGAAACCGGCGTCCGCACCGGCGGCGACCCCGATCATTTCGGCTGATAAGGCGATTCAGATCAGCCGGAGGAATCGCTGTAGTACTGGTGAGTTGTTGTCCGGCGACCAGGCCGCGGAGAGTTTCCAGGGTGGTAGGTCGTCGGACAGCCGGCGGTAGACGACGGCCCGCGGGTCGATCGGCGGCGTCAGCGCGATCAGCAGCGACACCCCCAGGCCCGCGGCGACCAGCGACACGATCGTCTGTGTGTCCGCACCCTCCTGCACGATCCGCGGGACGAACCCGGCCGCCTTGCAGTAGCCGACGATCGCGTCGTGGACGGACGGTCCGGTCGATCTCGTGTAGAGAATGAACGATTCGTCGGCCAGGTCCGTGAGAGCGACCCGCTCGCGCTCCGCCAGCCGGTGCCCGGCCGGCAGCGCGACTACGAGCGGATCCTCTGACAACACCCGCGTCTCCAGCCCCGGCTCAGGCGTCGGCAACCGCAGCAGGCCGACGTCGATCCGCCCGTCCCGCAGCGCGTCGAGCTGCCGGATCGTCGTCATCGTCTCCAGGTCCAGCAGGACTTCCTGGTTGGCCGTCCGGAACGCACCGAGGAGCTGAGGCAGCACCCGGAACGTCGCGGACTGCACGAACCTGAGCCGCAGGGTGCCGAGCTCGCCCCGCTGGGTCCGCTGTGCGTCCCGGACCGCCTCCTCCGCCAGCCGGAGCAGTTCTTTGGCATCGGCCAGGAAGCTCTCCCCAGCGGTCGTCAGCACGAACCGCCGCTTCACCCGGGCGAACAGCTCGACGTCGAGATCGCGTTCGAGCGCGGCGATCTGCCGGCTCAGCGAGGGCTGGGTCAGATGCAGCCGGATCGCCGCCCGGCCGACGTTCAGCTCCTCGGCGACCACGACGAACGACTCCAGCTGGCGCAGCTCCATTCCCCCATCATGCGTC
>Ga0193717_1000304_pt1 | contig 35742 bp, 24 predicted proteins | sample U2c2metaG_FD_145900 | JGI IMG/M metagenome (GOLD analysis project Ga0193717, IMG submission 145900) | Soil microbial communities from a riparian zone of the East river system, Colorado, United States - U2c2 | ecosystem: Environmental > Terrestrial > Soil > Riparian zone | place: USA: East River... | reverse complement strand
GATCGGGGCGGGCGGGGCTGAGGGGTGGGTTCGGGAGACCTCCTGGGTGGTGGATTTGTTCTAGTAGGGCTTCGTAGGTGGCGATCTTGTCGGTTAGTTCTTGCTGGAGCAGGGCGTGCGAGTCTGCTGTGCCGCGGCCGGTGGTTGCGTAGTCGGCGTGGTGGTCGACCGCGTTGGTAGCGTGGGCGATTTCTTCGAGCGCGGTCAGGCGTTCGACCAGCAGCGGCTTGCCGGCCGGCTCGGCGAGAAGGCGGCCGATCGCTTGGGCGACTCCCGCGCGGATCTGATCGGTCGGACCACCAGTGACTCGGTGAGCGGCTGATGGCGACACCGTGGCCGGATCAGGGAAGGTCTTGGTTGCCCCGTCAGAATCGGCGATCTGCTCATACAGGTTGATGGCATGCGCGAGCCGCGACCGCGCGCCCGCCGACTCGGTGCTGTTCGGATCATCGAAGGTGCGCCAGTCGAGGTCTGCGGCCAACCGCTCGATTCGCGCCAGCTCAGCCACGCGCTGACGCCGTACGTCGAAGTCACTATCGGTTTCCGGCTGTCCCGGCGGCAGGTTGTCGGTGTGGGCCCGCTCGACCGCCGCGCGGATCCGATCGGTGTAGTCAGGATCAGTAGGCGATACGTCGGCAACCGTCTGAACGGCCGGGTTGCGAAGCTCCCGCAGGTGTTCAGCCTGGAGTCGCATCTGCTGGATGAGGTACTTGGCGATCGCACGCTGCTGGATCAGCTGCGCCGGATCGACCAATTGCTTGCCCAGGGCAACCGCAAGATGATCCTTCCGGTTGATCTCGGCGCGGCGGAACAAGTACCTCGCCACCGGAGTTCCGGTCAGACCGCCTCCGACACCAGCCAGGGTGAGCGCCACACTCAGGCTGGGCAGGTCGAAGATCTGGTCGAGCGCCACGATGCCGGTCGCGCCGCCGATCGCCGCCGCCGAGACCTGGACCGCATAGACCCAGAACCGCGACTGGCCAGACGGCCGCGGGCCCGGCGGCGGCGCGGAGTTCGCAAGGTCGGCGGCGCGGTCGGTGAGATCCGGGGTGGCGCCGGGATGTTCGAGGCTGACGAGCAGTTCGAGATCCTGAACCACCTGGTGCAGCTCGAGGATCGGCTCGCGGAGTGCCTCGAGCAGCGCAGCACCCCGCCTTGCTTCAACCTCGGTTTTGTCCCAGCCCTTCTGGGCGTCGTTCGCCGCCTCCTCGCGGTTCATGAAGAACTTGTCGCCGACCGCACCCAGCAGTCCACCCGTGATCGCGGGACCGATCGCGTTGAGGATTCCCTCCACCTGCTGGCTGAGGTGTCGCGCCAGCTCGGGCGTGTCGACGGCCGCACCCTTCTGACCGCCCATCACGACTCGCCTCATCGCCGCCGCGACGTTGTCGATGGCCTGGGCCAAGGCATGAACCGACAGCGGGGGCATCCCCGGCGACACGATCTCCCCTGGCTGCTGGTCGGCTCGCTGCTCGGCATCGGTCGTCCCCGCCAGCACCGACTGCAACCGCCCCAGCCTTTGCTGATAGCTGTCCAGCGAAGCGATCAGCTTGTTCTGGAACGACTCGCTGTTCTCGAGGTCCGACCGGAGACCGCTGTCCACCCGGCCGAGGCGGAAGTCGAACTTCTTCCTGTCGACCAGCCGCTCCGCGAATGCCTTCGCCACCGCGGACGTGCCGATCACCAATGCGGTCGACAGCGCCGGGACACCGACCAGCGTCAGCACTCCGGCCACGCCCGTCGCCGCCACGGCCGGTACGAGATGCCGAGCGACGTAGTATCGCTGCCCTGCTGCCCGGGGCATCTTCACGGCCGGCGGAGCAGGACCTGCTGCAGGGCCGTCCAGAAGCCCCTTCAGTCCGGGATACTCCCGTTCGCGGACCGCCCGGTCGGCGTCATACGCGGGCTTCTTGCCGACCTCCTTCTTCGAGTCCAGCCAGCGCTCGCGCAGCGATCCGACGAGAGAGTTCACCATCGTCGGCGCCGCCAGCGCGAGGCCGACCCGCCAGTCGCCGGTCTCGCTGAAGCCGACGGCACCGATCACCAGAGCGGACCAGCCGGACGACCTGACCGCCTTCACAAAGTACGCCGCCCTCGAGACCCGATCGTCCAACGGCGACTGGCGATCCTGGAACCGCTCCACCAATGTCCGGTCATCCGTGCTGAGCATGGTTCTGAGCAACTCCGCATTCGGTTGCTTGTCGCCCAGACTCATGGCGGCGATCCGATCGGCGAGCACCCGGCGGAACTCGGTACGGCGAATCGCCGCGGACTGTTCATGCGCGAAGGCCTGCTGACGGAGCTCGGCGAGATCACCGTGATCCTCGGCCTTCAGCTCCGGGTCATGACGCGAATCGCCGGCCGGCGACAGGATCTTGTACTCCGGGCCACCGGTGAGCTGCGCCGCCGTCGGATCCAGACTGGCCTTCGAGGTCTCGGCCAGGATCCGCGCGAGCACCGGCGCGATCTCCGTGTGCGCGAGCCGATCGGACAGAGTCACCTCCGCAGTCGGCTCAGCCCCAGGCACGGCGACGTATTCCGCGACCGTGCCTTCAGTCAGCGGACCAACCCGTTTGATCAGCCGGTAGGTCCGATCATCAAGCGCCGTGACCTCGTAGACACCGTTGCCCTCGTCAACAACCTGGGCAACTCCGGCCGCCGCCAGCACCTCCGGCCTGACGATCGCCCGCGCCGACTCAGCACTGACCAGCACCCACCCCTGCAAGAAGCGCTCCGGTCGACGGCGTGCGCTCTCCGGCCCGTCGACAGCTGTGCTGGAATCGGCTGCTGCCGAGCTGATCACCGATGGCTCGAAGAGGTTCTGCGGACGGCCAGGGCGGAACCTGTTGATCGACGGGCTCTCGTACCGGCTGAACGCCTGGCCGGCCTGGTTGATGAACGTCCGGCCACTGGCCCACACTGTTCGACCGGTCCGCGGATCGGTGACTTCGTAAGTGACCGTCACGCTGTCGGGGCGAGCCTGGCCGGGTGGAAGTCTGACAGCGACGTCGAGTTCGAAGCCGGCGTTGAGCCAGGCCGCCCATTCGTTCTCGACCTCCTTGAATGCGCTGCGGTTCAGGTTCCTGTTCTGCGGAAAGATGTTCTCGAGCACCGTCTCCTTGAAGAACCGCCACGCCAGCGCATGACCACCCTCGTCACCGGCGATCCCACGATGCCCCGCGGCCTCCTGCGCTGCCTCGTCCGCCGACGTCCGCCCCGAACCGTCGAAAGCACGAACCAGATGCGCCTGCACAGATCGCAGCCGCCCCTGCGAGTCCGAAAGCCATCGCGCCGTGTTCCCCCGGTAGTCCCGCGGAGTCGAGTCATGGATCGGCCCCAACGCCTGCTGCTGATCAGCTGCAATCTCCGGCGACGACGGATCAAACCACCCAAACCCATCGGGCCCACTCACCGCCGCGCCATCTCCCGGTGCATCCGGCGGATCAACCGGCCCCCGCCCTCCAGACTCACCTTCCGGATCAGCGGCTTCTTTGGAGGCTGTCGCTGGGCCGATTGTCGATTCGGCCGGCTGACTCGTTTCGCTCTGCTGGTCGGGGTTCTCGTGCTCGGGGTCTGTTGCCTTGGAGTCCGAATCCTTCGTCCGGCCGCCGGGATTCTGTGCTGTTCCCGGTACGGCGTGCGCGGGGTTGCCGGAGGTCGACGAAGTAGCCGTGTGCGCGAGCCCGTGGCCCACCTGCGTCCCGGCCGGTGACGCCACCACGCCTGAGTACATCCCCTGCTGGCCAGCATCCTGCTGACTGACACCTTGTTCACCAGCAGGCACCTGCTCGCTACCAGGCCCCTGATGATCGCTGACATTGCCGTTGTCGCTCGCAACCTGCTCGGCGACGCTCTGCTGATCGCCACCGTCGCCCTGACCATCGACGGTCTGACCATCGGCGCCCTGGTCACCAGGGATCTGGTCGCCGGCGGTGTCCTGCTGATGGTCGGCACCTGCTTGGTCGATCCTGCCTTGCTGGTCCTCCTCGTGGCCCTCGGCGTGCTGTTCCTGGCTCGGATCAGCACGGTGCTGCTCAGTCGCAGTCTGCTGGCCGGCTGGTCTTCCTGCGTGGCCATTTGCCGAACCATCAGCCCCCGGGGCACCGTGAGTCGGCGAAGCCGTGGGTGGGCGACCGCCACCGTCGACCGAAGATCCGCCGGCCGTTCCCGCTGACGAGCCCGACGACGTGCCTACACCCCCAGTGACAGCACCTCCAGCTCCGGCACCTCCAGCTCCGGCGCCGGCGGTCCCTGTTGAACTCGCACCGGCCGTGCCGGCCCCGGTGGCTCCCCCCGCCGCGTCACTTCCACTGGTGCCGGTACCTTGTCCGCCCGAGCTCACCGGACCTGCGTGGCCAGTATCCGAAGTCGCTCCCGCTCCTGCCGTGGATCCTGCGGGATCGGCCGGGGCGGGTGGAGGCGGGCCGGGTGGATCGGTGGGCTGTGGGACGACCGGGCTGTCGACCGCAGGGGTGGACGGGCCGTTGACGGCATTGATCCACTTTGCGCCGAGTGTCTCGCCGGCGTGCCCCGAGACGATCCGCGAGCTGCCCAGCGCACCGGACATCAGCCCTTGGGTGCCGATGGCGCTCAGGTACTCCCCCGGCCCGACCTCCGACAGCTTGCCATCAGCAACGGCCTGGACGGCCGTCCCGACCGCTGGCGAGGTGATCCCGTTCACGACGAACGCGTGGCCACTCTGTTCGAACAGCTCGGTGCCACCCTCACCACGCCTCAGTGCGCCGGCAACCAGTCCCGCGGGGGCTGAACCGACCACCCCGATCGGCGCGATCACCCGGCTCGCTCCCGCGCCCACCACCTCGCCGGCCGCACTGACCGCGGTCTGTTTCCAGTCGTAGTCCTTCCGGAATCCCCCCATCTTGTCCATGGTCTGGGCCGCGATATCCGCGGCTCCTCCCTCGAGCGTCTGGCCAAGGACAGTACTGAGAATCCGGCCTGCCAAGGCCCCGCTCCGTCCGAAAGCCGCGGCAGCGCCCCGGATCACGTTGACGATCTTGGTGCCGACGGACACGATCAGTCGGAGGCGAGCGAGGTCGCCGAGGCCTGGTGGTAGCGCGAAGGTGGCGGCGAACTCCAACGCGTTCAGGGCCAGTTCGGCGTAGATCTGGTGCTTCACCGAGGCCACTTGCAGGGCGAAGTCATGGCAGAGCTTCGCCATCTCCTCCATGGCCGGGATGACAGCCCGGTAGCCATCGCTGTTCAGCGTCCGGTCAAGTTTTCGCTGGTACAGGATTCCTGGTACGTCCCGCCAGACTCCCGGTAGCTGCTTGTTCGCAGCATCGGCCTGATCAACGGTGGCACGCAGAGCCGCCGCGCACTCCTGCCACGCGTCACCCATCCGCTTCGCGGCGTCCTCGTCCGCCGGGCACCAGATGAGGGTGTCCCAGGCCCATCGCAGCCACGACCAGAGTTCGGTGGTCGGCTCAGGGATCACTTGAGTGATCGCATCCGGTCGACCTGCTGTTGCGTCAGCTCCAGGTACCGGACCACGATGGCGTTGCCTGCGGTGCCCACCTCCTCGAGCTTCGGCTGGACCTGGTCGCTGAACTGCTGCAGCTGAGGCTTGATGGCGTTGTACTGGGTTCGGAACGCGCTGCTCAGCTCATCGAATCCGGTGTTGACGATCTGCTCGTCGGCGTCGATCGCGGGGCCGAGAGCCTTCCACCGATCCCCGAAGATGCCGCCGGCCTGGAAGATTCGGCTGACCGCCTCATGGGTCTCGGCCGGGAGCATGTCGATGTCGCCGACGCCACCGAAGTTGATCGACTGCGGGCTCATCGGACCGGCCTGTCGTCGAGCTGACCGAACTGGCGCAGGAGTGATTCGAAGGTCAGCCGGCCGGCTCCAGGCCCCGTCCGCGGCAGCTGCGGCGTGAGGTCCCGGCGCAGCTTCTCCTGGGCGTCGAGGCCGGCTTCGTTGACGGCCGCACGAATCTGCCCGGCCAGGGCGTCGGCGTCCTGGGTGCGGTAGATCCGCGGATCCAGCACCAGGTCCAACAGCTCGCCGTGTGCACCGACGGTCGCTTCGATCAGCCCGTCGGTGGACTCCGCCGTTCCGGTCGAATCCATCACGGCCTGGCGGATCCGCTGTGCGTCACGCTCGATCTCCTCGAGCTTGCCGAGCAACGCCCGGTCACCGGTGGCATCGTGCTCACGGGGACTCATCCGGCCTCCTCGCTCGCTGGTGCGCACCAGTTAAGGCCGGGACCTGGTGGCTGTCGGCGTGCTGACCTCTTCCGGCCACGATCGCTGGGGACGGCGATCGATCGAGCACCCTCGATCCCGTGAGCAACAAGTCCGCGAAACGGTTCGTGACAGCGCTGGCCATGACCACGCTGGTGATCGGAGCTCCGGTGGTCGCGCCGGCGGCGGCCGCCCCTCCACGTGGCGCCTGCAGCCGTCCGGAGCCCGGCCGGCGTACGGAGCCGTTGCTTCCGTGGGCACAACAACTGCTGAAGCCGCAGCGAGCCTGGCCCTTCAGCACCGGTAGCGGTGTCACCGTCGCCGTGGTGGACTCCGGCGTCGACGCCGACCACCCCCAGCTCCGCCGCGCCGGGAAGGTGCTGCGCGGCCGCGACTTCTACTTGGTCGGAACGTTGCCGGGCAACTACGACTGTGTCTCGCACGGGACCGGAGTCGCCAGTATCATCGCCGCCGACACCGCGACCGGCGTGGGCTTCGCCGGCGTCGCACCGGGTGCCCGGATCCTTCCCGTCCGGGTCAGCGAACGCGAGACGGGCGATTCCGGCCAGACCGAGATCATCGATCCGGCAATCCTTGCCAAGGGCATCAGGTACGCCGTCGACCAGGGCGCCCGGGTGATCAACCTGTCCATGTCCGGGGACCGTGACCAAGCACCGGTCCGGCAGGCCATCGCGTACGCGGTGAAGCGGGACGTAGTGGTCGTGGCTGCCGTCGGCAACCAGCAGGACGCCGACAGCGGGCAGCTTCCGTCCTATCCCTCCTCGTACCCCGGAGTGCTGGGGGTCGGTGCGATCACCAACGCCGGCGCGCGACAGCAGAACTCTCAGATCGGCCCGTACGTCGACCTGGTCGCACCTGGTGCAGCGGTTCTGGCGGCGACCAGACAGACCGGGCACGCCTATGTCGACGGCACCAGCTTCGCCGCGCCCTTCGTCGCCGGCGCGGCCGCTCTGGTGCGGGCGGCCTGGCCCAGGCTCACCGCACCGCAGGTGATCCAGCGGCTGATGGCCACCGCGACACCGGCCCGCGGCGGAAGTGAGAGTACGCAGTACGGGGCGGGGATCGTGGATCCCTATCGAGCCGTGACGGAAGGGATGATCGGCACCGCGGCCAGGGCGATCCCGCCGATGACTTTGCCGCCGCCCGACGAACACCAACTGGCGGTTTCGGCCTGGTGGCGGTCGGCCGGTTTGAACGCGCGGGAGATGACCGCACTCGCTGTCGGTGGAACCCTGCTGACCCTGATCCTCAGCTCGCTCCTGGTCGCCGGCCGACGCCGGCGCTGGTCCGCGAGCCGAACGACCATCGGCCGGAGCCGCCGCCCCGTCGCGGCGGACCTGCCGCCGGAATACCTCTTCACTCGCTCGGACTGACCCCGGAACGGAAGGAACCCCCGGCCTGATGGCCGGGGGTTCCTTGTGGTTCGACGAGTGCGAGTCGGCAATCAGACAACGAGACTCTGGGCGATTCCCCGAGTGGTTGCCAGGGTGCTCTCACCGTCCATCACGCACTGGTCCACGACGGTGCCTCGGTTGTTGAGATCGACACCGTGCTGGTGGGTCATGTCGGTTCCCAACTTGGCGCTGACGAAGTAGTCGTCGTACGTGGGGTCCATCCACGCTCCGCTCTCCAGGCCACGCACCAGACTGACGTGGTCCTCGGAGGCGGTCATCCGCTCTTGTGCCGCGTTGCGGTAGGACAGTGCGCCGTCCGTCATCCCACCGAACTGCTGGAAGATCTCGGTCATCGGGGGTTTCCTTTCTCTCGGTGCCGCCGCCGATCAGGCGGTCGGCATGGACACGGACGACAACTGCTGCAGCATGTACGATCCGTGCTGCTCGTAGTGGCCGGTGATCCGCTGACCGCCCTCTCCCTGCCGGTGCGCCAGATCCCGGCCTTTGAGGTTCGCGGCCTGGACCCAGTTGTCAGAGCCCTGGAGATTGCTCTGGGCAGCCGGACCACGCCAGGACGGCCCGACGAGATCCGCGCTCGTGGTGCTGACACGAGTGCCGTTCGTGCCGAGCAGATCGCCGTACGCCATCGTCTGATTGGCGTGGTGGGCCATCTGGTCGGTGAGGCCTTGGATAAAGGTGGACATCACTCACTCCCTTCTTGTTCTGGAGCTTTCGCCGAAACCGTAGGCAGCGACCGGGCGGCGGAACCGTCGACGACACCTTCCTGCCACTGGCCCCGCGAGGCGGCCGCAGCGGGTGATGATCACGATCAGATCGATCTCGTGGGAGGAACCCGGCGATGGCAACAATGGTGGTCCGGCGGCCGATGCGGCGCCCAGTTCCGGAGCTGCCCAGTGGCGAGTTGTTGCTCGAGGCACCCCCTGAGGTGCCGGAGCCCGGCGGCCGGCAATGGGCACAGATGCTGATGGTGCTGCCGATGGTCGCGATGATGGGCGCGATGATGCTGATGCTGTCCGGCAGCATCGCCAGCAGCCTGCGCTATGTGGTCTTCGGCTTGTTCGGACTGGCCATGGTCGGCATGGTCGTGGTCACCCTGGTCACCCGGAGCGGATCGGGAAAGGCCGAGATGGGTCAGGCCAGGCGCAGCTATCTGCGCCACCTCGCGCAGCAGCGGCTCCGGCTGGGCCGCTCGATCGACCAGCAGCGCGACGCCTTGAGCTATGTTCACCCCGACCCCGGTTCGTTGTGGGCACTGGCAGGCAGCTATCGGTTGTGGGAGCGTCGGCAGGACGACTCCGACTTCGGGGTGACCCGGATCGGCGTCGGTCCCCAGGGGCCGGCGACCGCCATCGTGCCCCCTGACACCCAGCCACTCGAACGGCTCGAACCCCTGTCGGCGCTCGCCCTTCGCCGCTTCGTGTCGACGTACGCGAAGGTGCCGGAGCTACCGCTCGCCATCGCGGTCACGGGATTCGCCCGGATCTATCTGCCGGGGGACGGCGGCCGGTCCACCGCCCTGGCCCGGGCGATGGTCGCCCAGCTGGTGACACTGCATGCTCCGGACAACCTGCGGATCGCGATCTGCGCCGACGCGAACCGGCGCGCGGACTGGGACTGGGCCAAGTGGCTGCCGCATGCCCTGCATCCGGAGCGGAGCGACGCGCTGGGTCCGCTGCGGCTGATCGCTCCCTCGATTGCCGCGCTCGAGGCGATGCTCGACGACCTGCTGACCAACCGGCCGCGGTTCGATCCGGACAGCGGCGGCGGGATCAGCAGCCCGCACCTGGTCGTCATCATCGACGGTGGTGACACCGATGGATCCGACCACCTGCTGGTCGGCGCCGGCCTCGAAGGCGTCACACTCCTCGATCTGACCTTCCCACCGCCCCGGGCGATCGACTCCAGCGCCATCAGCCTCGATATCGATGCCGAGGGCAACCTCTCGGCCGAGACGATGGAAGGGGACCAACGGCTCGGCCACGCCGACGGCCTGGACATCGTCACGGTCGAGGGACTGGCCCGGCAACTGGCCCCCCTCCGTCTGACCGCGGGAACCCACGGCGAGCAGCCTCTCAGCGCGGACCTGGGACTCGCCGAACTGCTGGACCTCGGTGATCCGTTCGACTTCGATCCGGACGACACCTGGCTGCCGCGGCCGAGCCGTGACCGGCTCCGGGTCCGGTTCGGTCTGCGGGCGGACGGGCTGCCGATCGAGCTGGACCTCAAGGAGTCCGCCCAGGAAGGCATGGGGCCGCACGGCCTGCTGATCGGAGCGACCGGTTCCGGAAAGAGCGAACTGCTCCGCACCCTGGTGCTGGCGCTGGCGATCACTCATCCGCCGCGATCGCTGAACTTCGCCCTGGTCGACTTCAAGGGTGGCGCGACGTTCACCCGGTTGGACAAGCTGCCCCACACCAGTGCCGTCATCACCAACCTCGCCGAGGAACTCGAGTTGGTGGACCGGATGGCCGACGCCATCAACGGCGAACTGCTACGACGGCAGGAGCTTCTCCGGGCCGCGGGCAACTTCTCCTCGCTCCGGGACTACGAGAAGGCCCGCGCCGCGGGTGCGCCGCTCGACGAGGTCCCTACCCTGTTGGTGATCTGTGACGAGTTCAGCGAACTGCTCACCGCCCGCCCGGACTTCATCGACATGTTCGTCCAGATCGGCCGGGTCGGGCGCGCGCTCGGCGTCCACCTGCTCCTGGCCAGCCAGCGCCTGGAGGAAGGGCGGCTGCGAGGGCTGGAGGCTCACCTGTCCTACCGGATCGGGCTGAGGACGTTCTCCGACATCGACAGCCGTACCGTGCTGGGGGTCAACGACGCCTTCCACCTGCCCCGTGCTCCGGGCCACGGCTTCCTGCGCGTCGGCACCGAGCAGATGGACCGGTTCCGCTCGGCCTACGTCTCCGGCCTTCATCGGCGGCCGGCCCCCGGTGCGTTTCCGGTCACCGCCGACGACTCACTGGAGCTCCTCGACTATTCCAGCGGGTACGTCGCAGCCGCGGTCGAGGACGAGTCCGAGGAGACGGCACCCGATCCGGACGGCGTCTTCGACGAGGCGATCGGCGAGAGCCTGATGGACGTCCTGGTCGATCGTTTCGAGGGCAAGGGAACTCCTGCGCACCAGATCTGGCTGCCGCCGCTGGATGCTCCTCCTCCGCTGGGAGCTCTGCTGCCCGGAGACCAGGGATCAGGCGGCGCGGTGCGGCCGGGAGGACTCGTCACGATCGCCGGTATCGTCGACAGGCCGCTCGAGCAACGGCGTGATCCGCTGTTCGTCGATCTGTCGGCAGGCGCCGGCCACGTGGCAGTGGCAGGCTCCCCGCAGAGTGGCAAGAGTACGACGCTGGTCACCTTGATCGCCGGGCTCGCGTTGACCCACACCCCGCAACAAGTTCAGTTCTACTGTCTCGACTTCGGCGGCGGAACACTGAGTGGGCTCCGCGATCTGCCGCATGTCGGCGGCGTCGCGGGACGGCAGGACATCAACGCGGTCCGCCGGACCGTGATCGAGATCGTCGGCATCATCGCGGCCCGGGAGAGCGCCTTCTCGCAGGCCGGGGTCGACAGCATGGAGGCCTACCGCGAACAACGCCGCCGGGGCGAACACGCGGACTCGCAGTACGGCGATGTGTTCCTGGTGGTGGACGGCTGGGCGACGATTCGCAAGGACTTCGAGGATCTCGAGCCGCTGCTGGCCGACATCGCGACCAGAGGGCTGGCCTATGGTGTGCACCTGATGGTGAGCGTGGCCCGGTGGTTCGATCTGCGCACCAATGTCCGGGATCTGTGTGGCACCAAACTGGAACTGCGGCTCGGTGATCCGACCGACTCACTGGTCGACCGGCGAGCCGCGATCCAGGTCCCGGAGCGGTCGCCCGGCCGGGGCGTGACCAGCGGCAAGCACCATTTCCTCATCGCGACACCACGCCTGCGCGAGCCGGCCGGTGCGGAACGGGTGTCGGTCGGCCTCGCCGAACTGGTGCAGAGTGTTCGCTCGGCCTGGCCCGACGCGCCGGCGCCGACCATCAAACTGCTCCCGCCGGATGTTCCCTACGAGACCGTGTCGGGCGCGAGTTCACTCCAGGCCGGGCTGGCGGTCGGCGTGGCGGAACGCAGCCTGGGACCGGTCCTGCTCGATCCCGCGGCCAATCCCACCTTCATCGTGCTCGGCGACACCGGGTCCGGCAAGAGTGGCTTCCTTCGTACGCTCGCCGCGCGGATCCAGGAGACGTACCCGCCAGAGCAGGCGCGGATGCTGGTCATCGATCACCGCCGGAGTCTGCTCGGCGGCATCGAGGGCGAGCACCTGGTCGGCTACGGCACGAACCACCAGGTGACGGCCAACCTGATCGGCGGCGTGGTCCAGCTCCTCGAAGCACGGCTACCTGGCCCGGAGGTGACGCCCCAGGAACTGCGGGACCGCTCGTGGTGGCAAGGGCCGGACATCTTCGTGCTCATCGACGACTTCGACCTGGTGGCCTCGTCGGAGGCTCATCCGCTGATGCCACTGCTCCCGTTCATTCCGCATGCCGGCGACATCGGGCTGCGGATCTTCGCGGCACGCCGAACCGGTGGCGCGATGCGCGGTCTCTTCGAGCCTGTACTGGCGCGCATCCGCGACATGGGTTCGCCGGGCCTGTTGCTGTCGGGCAGTCGTGACGAGGGCCCACTGCTGGGTGGTCTCCGAGCACAGCCGATGCCGCCTGGGCGCGGCTATCTGGTGAACCGCCAGGGCAACAGCCAACTCATTCAGCTCACCCACCCACCTTCGGACGACCAACCGGCCGGCTGAGACGACACCACGAGCGGGTCACACCGCTGCTGACCAAGGAGGATCGATGCCACAAGGCGACATCAACGTCACGAACACCGACTCGTTCGACCACTTCGGCTCGAGCATGGACGGGATCGCCAGCGCCTTCAACACCACGATGGGGGAGGTTGCGAGCAACTCCGCCTCTTCGGGCACGGCGGGAACGATGGAGGAGGGACAGGCCTTCCTGCAGAACGAGCGAGCAGCCCGGGAGCTGCTGGTGCAGTACATGTCGAAAACGTCGGAAGGCCTGACGGGCTACCGCACGGCCGTCTCCGCGATCGGGCAGGAGCACCTGGGCCTCATCCAACTGACCAACAGCCGGATGCAAGCCCTCTTGAAACCGCACGACGGTCCAACAGCCGTCAACCCGATCTTTGAGAAAGGCAACTGATCGCCATGGACTACACCTCTCTCGCGAATGCAGCCACGACGATGGAAGCGCTGCAGACCGCGATGACCCAGATCGATACCATCGCGCAGTCCGAGAAGGCAGTCCAAGGACAGCTCGCGACGTCGGCAACGATGTGGACCAAGTCGACGACCGCGCTCGACGACGTGCTCGCGACCTTTCCTCAGCTGAGCAGGGATCTGCTGGGCTCCTGGAAGAGCCCTGCCGACTCGTCCTTGTTCGACCAGGCCCAGCAGGCTTCCACCAACTCACTCGCCGCCTCACGCGACAGCACGACCAGGGCGCCCAGCGCACTCACATCCATGTCCGAGGCGATCGGAGCCACAGCTACCGCGACCGCTACTGCCAAGGGCCAGATCGACGAACTGATGAAGAAGTATCAGGCAGCTCTTGCCTACGTCCTCCCCGCGGATCTTGCGGCCCTCGAGGCGGAATTCGTTGCCCAGGGTCAGCCAATCGTGCAGAAGGCAGGAGCTGACCTGAACACTCTGGCTGAGCGCTACACCATCACCGGGCCACAGCTACTGGAGGCAGGACAGGAATTGAAATGGGATGGCCCGGGGGCCGGGAACAGCATGTCAACGGGTACAGGAGCGAAAGCTGCCGGGCCGAGTGGCACGGGGACTTCCAGTGGATCTGGTGCCGCGGGCGAGCAGTCCGGTGCTGGGGCGGCTGGAGCCGGTGCTGGGGCAGGAGCGGCGGGTGCGGGAGCTGGAGCTGGAGCTGCGGGTGCCGGCGCGGGAGCTGCGGGTGCCGGCGAGACCGGTGGCGAGGAGGCCGGAGACGATGGTGGGGGAACCGGACTCGCGGGGGTGGGGACGATTCCGAAGCCACCGGTAGCACTCCCACCTGGATCTCTACCCACTCCCAGTCTGCCGGGGACGGTACCGGTTGGCGGCGTTCCCCTTCCGCCGTTGGGCAGCGGGCTGACACCAGTCGGACAGATGCTCGGCTCCGGCGGCAAGGCAAAGTTGCCGGGATTAGGTGGACTTGGCAGCGGCGGCCTAGGTGGCGGTGGTGGCGGAGGCCTCCCGGGTGGCGGCCTGGCGGGCGGCAAGCCGGGGGCCAGTCTCCCCTCTGCGGGCGAGCAAGCCATCCCACGGGCAGGTGAGCAACTGACCTCACCACAGCAAGCTGCTACCGGCCGCCCTCCGGCCGCACCGGGCGCGCCCGGGCAACCTGGCACGACCGGGCCCGCCAGTGGCAGCAGCACACCACCTCCGATGATGCCGCCGGGCGGGATGGGCGCCGGGGGTGCGGGCGGTAGCGCCGGGAGAACTGGAGCCGGCGCCATCCGTCCAGGCGGGCGTGGACGCAGCCGCCAGACCGGTGATACGCCGGGGGTCCCGGCGGGACTGCGAGGCAAGGCAGGCCAGGCCGGCGCTTTCCCCTCAGCGCCGGCGAGCATCAGGCGGCGTCAGGAGAAAGATCAGGACGCTGAGACACTCCAACTGCTCGACGAGGAACTCTGGACGGTCGAGGAGAACGCCTCCTCCGTGCCGAAGCAAGTACGCCGACTGGCCAACTGAGCGATCTCGCCGCCTTCGCGGCTGGGCCAACTGAAGACCCGGCTTGGACAAAGTCCAAGCCGGGTCTTCGGCTTCTGGCCGGTGGGTCAGGAGACGGGTTTCGTGGCTGCGACCGGGTCGAGGCCACTGCCCTGCGGGATGCGGGCCACCAACTGGGACGGAAGCCGGACCGGTGTGACACCTCCATAGCCCAGCGCCTCGAGGACCTTCGGGTCGGCGAGTGGATAGGCGCGGCCCATGTCAGTCACCACCGACACCGTCCCGACCGGAGCCTGGTCCGACGGCATTGCTTCGACCACCGCTGCTGCTCCCGGCGCGATCACGATCCGGTCCGCGAGAGCGGTCCCGAGCTTGCCGCGCCGGGCCGTGACAGAGGCCGCATCCCGAGCCGGCATGGCGACGTCCACGGAGATCGTCGGAACTCGAGTCCCCGGCGCGTAGGTGGCGCAGACGGTGCCGAGGCCGTCGTGCGGGGCCACGAACTCTGGCCGGCTGCGCGGTGCCTGTCCCTCGTCGGCCGTGATCGCGGGCTGCTCGGCCCGCCCGAGGGAAAGCAGGCTGAGCTCGATCGCGGTCGGTGCCTTGCCTCCGTACGCCGCGCTCAGCGGCTGGTACGCGCGCTGGATGTCGAACTGCAGGTCGGAGATGGGCTGCAGCCGGTCCTTGGTGGCCAGATAGTGCTGCGTTCCTCCACCGGAGGTCCGAACCACGAACAACTGCCCGACCCGCGTTCCGGGCCGGTCGGGCACCGCCTTGGACGGTTTGCCGAGATCCGCGGGTTTGATCGGCGCGATCGGCTGGCCGTCGGGGAGCGCCGCGATGAACGCTGCTCCGACCCGCGCCCAGGGCTCGGAGGCGAGGGCAAGCCCGACCGTGGTGGTGTCCGACTTCTGGATGCGGTGGCGATAGCCCCTTCTGATCAGGTACTGGTCCTGCGACTCGATCACCTCGACGAGCATCGCGGTGTCGTCCATGGACTGCTCAGCGGGCGGCTGCTGGCCGATCACCAGCACCGATTCGCTGGTCGACGCCCCGCTGGGGTCCAGGGCGGGTTCGGAGCAGAGCGTCCACCCACCTGGCAGCAGCCGATTCCGTGCCGGCAAAGCGTCCGGTGCATCCTCGATGCCGATGCGTGGTCCTCGTGGTACGCCGACCAGCGACCGCTGCGACACCCGCCGGGTCTCACCTTGCTTACCGAGGGCGAGCAGTGCGGAGACGTAGTTGGCCACCGGATGGAGGTGACCATCGACGTAGACGTAACGGGTCCCGGTCTCCTTCTCCACCACCACGACGCCACCCGCCTGCCAGGCCTTGCTCCCACCCGGCACGACCAAACCGTAAACGCCGGCTACGGCCAGCGCCAGAACGACGATCGCCACGCTCCCGAAGGCCGCGGCAAGAGGTCGTTTGAAGGGCGGCTGTTCCGGATCGGCCTCTCGTGTGACCAACGCCGAGACCATCCGCTGGACGGAGAACTGATGGGACTGCAGCTGATCCTTCCTGGTCGCCATCTCAGCCTCCCCAGCCCCGGACGACGCCGTACAGGCCCAGGACCGCCGCGGCCAGCGGGATGAGCGCCAGGGTGACCAGGATCTCGAGGATCTCGGCGTACCGGCTGAGATAGGGACTCGGACGCCGGGTGCTGTAGCGGAGCCCCAGGAATACTGCCAGGGCAGCGAAGAGCAGGACCAGCGGAGCGATCAGCAGGACCGGATCGGTGGACCACCTGGTGAGCGGTCCCAGCACCAGGCCGACTGCGCCGACCAGTCCCGGTATCAGCAGCAACAGCCGCTGCTTGACGATGGGGTACAGCCTCGCCCGGAGCAGGCATCCGACCGCCAGCAGGCAGGCCAGAATCGTTGCGGAACGCGTCGCCGACAGGACAAGGAGGACCTGACAGCTCGACAACACCACCATCAGCCCGAGCAGCATGCCGGTCAGCAGGCTGTCCGCCCGCACCACCGCGCTGTAGACCCTTCTGCGAGGCGGTTGTGGATCGTCGCGCACCAGGTCGGCCGTGGTCCGCGGCAGGATCGGCATCGGCAACCGGCCCAACCTGATGGCCATCGATGCGAGCAGCGGAGAGAAGGCGAACAAGAAGGTGCACAAAATCGCCGCGACATCCGCACCGCCGAGTGAATCCGAGGTGCCGATCCAGCCGCCGACGATGCCGAGGATCCCGGCACTGGCCGCGCCCGCGAACATGACCGTTCCGTCCACGACTCCCAGGTAGCACCCGACACCGACCAGCATCAGGGCCGCGGCGCCGACCAGAACTTGCGGCGCCCCGATCGCCGGCCAGACCGCGTCACCGGCCAGCAGCAGGCCGCCTCCCAGAGTGGCGAACGGAACCGCGATGCCACCGACGACGGCACCGGCACCTGAGTCTCCGACCACCCGCGCCAGCGTCACCCCGCCGGCGACGAGGACGATCGCGGTCACCAGCAACCATCCCGAGGGCTCGGACCACGGGGCACCGAGCCGGAGCACCGTGAACAGAACGACCAGCAAGGCCGCGACCGCACAGGTCAGACCGGCGACCCTGGTGTGCCAGGCAGACCAGATCACGCCGAGCCTCCCCGACCCGGAGGCGACGGCATCCATCAGGTCGTCGTACTCGAGCTCGGGCCACTCGAGCCGCTGCGGAACGAGGTGGAGAATCTCGCCGTCCTTGATCCGATGCGAGCCGAGGGTGCGGCCCAGAGTGAGCTCGGCCCCGTCAGCACGGCGTAGCACCCAGCCGCCGCCGGGCACGCCCTCATCGGCGAGGTGCTGGCCCGCCTTGGTCAGCACACCGGGCAGTACTTCGGCCACCGAGGCCTGCTCGGGCAGCGCGAGGTCGAGCCGGCGCTGAGGGGTGGCGATGGTGATCCGGAGTAGTCCAGTGATGTTCATTGCGGCCTTTCTTGCTCTCGACCGCCGAGCTCGGCACCCTCTTGGCCGGCCTCGGCTCTACCTAGGGCGGCGATCGGGAGCCGCCCTCGCCTTCACCTTCGGTGGCCGGTCCTCGGCGCAAGGGGCCGTGGCCTCTTTCGGTCATCGCCCGACCGCGGCGCGAGACCGATGCTGGACCGCTCCTGGACCGGACCGAGACCGCCGCGTCAGGTTCCTGCCGTGTCGACGGAATCGGTCACCGTGGAACCTACGATCAGGGCCGGAAGTCGATCGAGGAGGTGACGTGGGAACCGACGACGCACTACTGCTGCCGGTCGGACACGATCTCGGCGTGCTCTACCCGACGGCCGGGTCCGACCAGCGGCGCCAGCAGGTTCGGGTCGGTATCGACGTGATCGAGCTCGCGGACGCGGAGTTCGCGGTCTGGTTGCTTGCTCATGGCATCGATGATCAGGATCGCCCGACGCGTTCGTCCCTGACGGCCGCCGCCCAGCGGCTCGGGCTGGAGACAGCCCGCCTCGGGGCGACCCTGGATCGCTTCAGCGCGGACGGGCTGCTGGTCGAGGTGGAACCCGAAGGCGAGTCCGCGCTGGCATTCGCCGCGGAGCACCAGCTCTTCCCCTTGATGGTCGGGCTCGGTCCCGACGCCGAGCAGCCCTGGTTGCAGACGATCGGGCTGCTCCATCAGCCCGTGGTGCAGGTCTCCAGCGCGATCTATGACGTCTGGCGCTGGGCGCAACTGGCTCCCCAGCTGTGGACCGGTTGTCACGACGCCGCCGAAGCCGCGCGAAAGGCCGGGATCGAGAACCCGGAGGAGCTGGACCCCCGACAGGTACTGGCCGGCGTACTGCGCCAGGTCCACGGCCTGCTCTGTGCCCGGGCAGCCTACTTCGACCGTCGGAGGTTCCGATGAAGGGCGACGTCTTCCCGATCGGCCACTATGGCGGAGTCCGGACCACCGAGGACGAAGGCCCGGTCCATGTTGTCCGGGTCGGGTGGCACCAGCATCGGTTGAGCGAGGACGCCTTCGGTGTCTGGGTGTTGTCCCACGGCGTGGCCGAGACTGGCAAGGGCCACTGGACCGTGGACGACGTCGCCGGACAGGCGGAGGAAGCGGGCCTCACCGACGCCCGGGCACAGCTCGAAGATCTCGTCGCCAAGGGGGTCGTGGCAGGTGTTCCCGACAACCCTGTGCACGCGACACAGTTCGTCAGGTCGCATCGGATGGACGTGCTGTTCGTCGGCCTGGGCAACACGCCGGACCGGCCGGACGGACACGCTGTCGGCATACCAGGGATGGGGACCGCCGCCATCCTCGATCCGGACTGCTACGAGTTGTGGCAGTGGGGTTCGGTGGCGCCGACCCTGTGGCACAGCTGCGAGGTGCGGGCGACGGTCACCGCTGAGCTGGGACAGACGCTCGAGCCGGTCGATGTGCTCGGAGAGATCCTGGGCGACCTGCGGTACCTGATCACGCATGGCTGCGTCTATCTCGATGTCGCTGCGACGAGCTGAGCGGGAGTGCGAAGATGAGTACTGCGATGGCGACGATCCCTCTCACCGCGCTGGTACCCCGGGCCAGGGGGCCGGTGGCAACGGTCTACCTGATGGCACCGCCTGCCGGTGGCCGTACCGCGGTGCTGAAGGTGTATCCGCAGCCGCTGGACCGGCGCACGTTCAACGGCCTCGAGGTCGAGCAGGCAAAGCTCGCCGGGCTGCGGTCGACCGGCTCGATTCTGCTGGTCGACTCGATCGACGAACTCCCCGACGGCCGGAACGGGCTGCGGATGGAGTTCTGCCCGCAGTCGCTGCCGGATCTGGTCCGTGGCGGTCCGTTGCCGATCGCCGATGTCGTGATCCTCGGGCAGATCCTCGCCACCGTGCTGGCCGAGGCGCACGACCTCGGCCTGGTCCACGGCGGAATCACGCCGGCCAATGTGCTCGAGCGGGCCAGCGGTCAACCGGCCTTGGGCGACTTCGGCATCGCCCTGCGGTTGCGGTTTCCCCGTGACCTGATGGGCGACGCGGCGTACACGGCTCCCGAAGTACTGCGGGATGGTGAGCTGTCGGAGCAGGCTGACGTCTATGGACTCGGTGCAGTGCTCTACCTGGCTCTGACCGGGCATTCGCCCTTCCCTGCAAGGACTGGCGAGGCCGCGGACGATGTCGTACTGCGTGTCCTGCGCGAGCCGGTTCCCGCGGTGTCGGGCCGGGATGTTCCGGCGGCTTTGACCGCATTGCTGATGCGCATGATGGCCAAGGAGCCCGGTGATCGGCCGGACTCCGCCGAGGCGGTCCGCGAGTTGGAAGCGCTGCTCCTGTCGACGGACGAGCCCGAGAGCGACGACCTGGACTTCGACGACTTCAGCGACGAGCTTGCTGCCGCCCGGATCACCCAGGCCGCGCACCAGCCGCCACCACGCGCACCGATTGCCAAAACGTCCAAGAAGAAGGGCAAACGGCCCCGCAAGGAGCTGGTCATCTTGGGGGCTGCGACGATCGCGCTGCTGGCCGTCGTACCGGTACTGCTCCAGCCAGGCGACGACGGCACCGAGACGGAGCAGACCACGCCGGCGCTGACGCTGGAGCCGAGCCCTACCCCTTCACAGACAGCGATTCCGGCCGTGCAGTTGGAGCTGAAGCCGCCGCAGGACCACGGCACCTCGGTAGTGCTGCAATGGACCAGTTCCAAGCCGCTCAACTACGCGGTGTACGTCGCCGAGCAGGGCGGCAAGGGCGCGCAGACGAGCTACAAGGGCAGCGGTACCTCGTTGACGGTCAAGGTGAGCCCGGGCCTGAAGTACTGCTTTGAAGTACAGGGCACTGATGGCAACGCCATCTACACCAGCAAGCCGAAGGCGATCCGCGGCGCTACTTGTAAGAGCTGAAGAAGCTGCGCAGTTCCAGTGCGGCGAGTAGCCGGTCGATCCAGGGACGAGACCGCAGGCCCCGGCGTACCTCCCGCACACCCGCCCAGGCCTCCCTGCTGACCTCTCTGCTCGCCGGTGCACCTGACCACAACGCAGTGTCGACCGACCGCGCAACAGTGCCGAGACCTGCCCGGGCACGGTCGTCCGTAACGTCTGCAGCAGCCACAGCGAGATCCCGGACCGTCATGCCCGACGACACAGCGACGCCGTGCGCCCGCAGCCGATCCCGCGCCTCCGCCCACGCTCCGACGACCGCAGCACTGCCCGTACGCCGCCGACGCCGGAAAGCCCGGACAGTCTTCAGCAGCGGCACCCCGAACAACCACAGCGACAACAGAGCGGCTGATCCCACGAACACCCACAGCACAGGGATGTCGACGCCGCCCCAGGCCCGCCCGGAATCCTGCCCGGCAACGGGCGGCGCCACCTCGGGGTCCTCGATCTCATTGGCCGGCGGCACCTCAGCCCGCGCCTGGTCCGTCACATCCGCAGCACTACCCGGTACTACGGGCTTGCCTGCCTCAGCTTCTCCCGCAGGGTCCAGCGGCCACCACCCGACGCCTTCCACTGCAACCTCGGGCCAGGCCAAGGCATCACCGTTACGTACCGAGTACCAGCCGTCCGCATCAGGTTTCGCCGGTGCGCGGAATCCCACCACCAGCCGGGCAGGGATGCCGTTCAGCCGAGCCAGAGCGACATAGCCGGCCGCGAACTGCTCGCTGGTGCCGGGCTGACCGTCGACCAGGAAGCGCCTCAGCTGCGGCCAGCTGTGACCAGTGGGAAGCGGTGGGCTCACGGCCAGCTTGTACCGCTTCCGCATGTACGACTCCAACGCCAGCGCAGTGGCGAAGGTAGCCCGGCGATCGGCCAGCGCATCACCGGCCAGGTCAGTGACCTCGTTCGGCGCCGCTCCAAGGTCTCCCAGGCCACCAGGCGCTTCCGTGTCGACACCGGAGTGCAGCAGCAGCTTGGCGTCGACCGTCGGCTTCGACCAGGTCAGCTCGTACTTGTCGGGCGCCTCGGGAGCCAGCAGCGTGCCGCCGATCGGTTCCACCTGCGGCTCGACTGCACCGCTGACGGCCAACGGCAGCAGCTGTCCGGGCAGCCAGGGACCGGTGAGACCCTTCAGCTCGACCTGGGCGTGCTGGGTCGTCACCGGTACTCGCACGTCCGACCCGGGAGTCAGCTCCGACCCCAGCCGCAGGAACGGGTGGCTCGTCGTCCAGTTCGCCCCGTCGAAGTCATCCAGGGCGACCTGCCGCCACCGGTCGACCTGCCCCGGCGTCTGGTACCGGAACACCACGGTGTTCTTGTTCCGCGGGTCCAGCCGGCCGCCCAGCTCGTCCAACGGGCTGGTGAGCCGCGTACCGACAGCGGCCACGCTTTGCGTCTTCTGCAAGGTGTACGGCGACTGTCCGGCCGGGTCGATCGTGCTCACCACGAACCCGCCGACGATCGCCACCACAGTCAGCACCGCCGCAGCGACAAGCGGGGTCAGAGTGCCCGTACGCCGTGCTCGCTCGGCCCGACTGGTCATGTCCGGGGCCAGCAAGGCAGCCACCACAGCGCCGTACCCGAGTGCGGCCAGAACAGCGGTCAGACCGGTCAAGGCGAGATAGACCTGGCTGACTCCGACCACCGCCAGCGCAGGGAGAACGGCAACCAGTGGCGGCAGCCGGTCCAGCAACTCGATCCCCAACAGGCAGGCCAGGAGAACGAGCAGCGGGATGAAGAGCACGAGATCCGGATCCGGTCTGGCCGGCCAGGTCGACTCGAGCGTCAACTGCCAGGACGTCAGTCCGCGGCCCAACGCCCTGATGGATTCGGCCGTCGGCAGGCCGGCCATAGTCGTTGCCTGGAGCACCGTTTCGATCACGGCCAGGAGGCCACCGGCAATGATCAGCAGCGGACGCCAGGGCACCAGGCTCGGCCAGTAGCGGCACAGCTCGGTGACTGTGTAAGCCACCAGGCAGACCACGCCGACAGACAGGACCAGGGCGGACAGGCTGAAGACAGGACCGAAGCAAAGACCCGCCAGCAGGGCAGCGATCACCACGGCGATGGTCCGGCGGCGGGTGCTCACCCGATCACCCCGCTCCACTGCTGCAGTGCCTCGGTCGCGTCGCCGGCCAGGATCACCCGCGCACCAAGAATCGGCGCGACACCACGCACCGGACCGATACCGAGCACCGTCACCGAGCTGTAGCGGACCAGCAATGGCGCAAGATCACCCGCGGTCCCCCGCACGCCGGTTACGACCACGATCGCACCGCCACTGGACGCGCCCGAAGTGAGAGCCGGAGGCAACAGTGCAGCCCGATCATTGCTCTGCTTGGCGATACAGAGTTCGTCCAGGAACTGCCGCGAGGCCAGTGCCCCACCCGGAGCGGCCAGATCGGCACCGGCCGAGGTCAGCAACCGGCAGCGATGTCCCGCCATCGAAGCGGCGAACAGAATCGAAGCTGCCACCTCGACCGCGTCCTCGAAAGGTGCTTCCGGCAACGGTTCCGGCCGGGTGTCCAGCAATACGGTCAACCTGGGCTGGTCCGGGTCGACGTAGTCCCGCACCATCAGCTGCCCGGTGCGTGCCGTCGCCTTCCAGTGCAGGTGCCGCACCTCGTCGCCCACGACGTACGGGCGGATGTCGCGCAGATCGGCCGAGCCGCGCAGCGAGTCGTCCGCTGTCCGCCCGATGTGGTGGTGGCGCGGACGCCCGGCAACCACCGTGCGGGTCGGGTGCCGCTTCGGATGCACCCAGAGCGTCGCGACCTCACCGGTGGCGACGCTGTTCCGCGCAAGCCCGAGCGGATCGCGCCGCTCCAAGGTCAACGGGCCGACCGCGATCCGCCCGCGTCGCGAGGTCGGCAACTCATACCGGTACGTCGCTTCGCTGTCGGGCCCAACTCGTCGGATCCGGACCTGCTGTCGTTCCTCACCGGCCGAATCGTGAGCGGCGAACGCAGGCTGCCAGCGCTTACTGGTGTTCCGCACCCGCAGCGTGGCCAACGCCGGTCGCCCACGTTCCACCCGGTCGGGTGAGAGCTCCCGTCGGACGGAGACCTGCGGTTGTCGCACGGTCAGTGCCGTCGCGGCGATCACCGCTCCGGCGCCGAGGCCGGCGAGTGCGCGGAAGAACGGATACCCCGCCCACTCGCCGATCACGTAAGCGACGATCGATGCCACCAGCACCGACACGCCACGTCCGGTCAGTCGCATCTCACCCGTCCGGCCAGGTGATGGTGTTCGACGTGATGTCAACGCCCGGCCCGGTAACGGTCACGTAGATCCGCTGACCAACCGCTGAGTTGTGGAACTTGGGGGTGGACACCCTGCCGTTCGCATCCGCTTCGAGCTGATAGCCAGGAGCGTGCATCTCGCCCCGGCCGCTGGCGAACGCGCGGAAGGTATAGGTGACACCCGGCGTCAGGTTCCGAGCGTTGAGCTGGATGTAGGCGCAGCCCGATTCGCCTTCCGGGCAGTCGGAGTCCACCTTGTCGACTGCGGCCCCGTGACTGATTTGCAGCGTCGCTGGGGGCGCCTCGGGCGAGGCTGAGCCTGTTGCGGGGGCGCTGGTCAGTTGGCGGCCGTCGGAGGTCTTCGTGACGGCCCGGACTTGGAAGGTGTAACTCTGCCCGTTGGTCAGGCCGGTCCACCGGTAGCTGGTTGACGAAACGTTTCTGGCGGTGCCGCCCTGGGTGACCGTGTAGCGGACCAGAGTCCCGCCGTTCAGGTCCGGCCGTTTCCACGACAGGGTCACCGCTCGGGTCACACCGGTCGCCTTCAGCCCGCCCGGCGCATCGGCGACCGCGCCAAGAGTGATCCGTGCGGACGACACACCTGTTCCGCTGCCGACGCGGTTCGCCGCACGAACTGTGAAGACGTACGACTGCCCGTTCGTCAGCCCGGTCACCGTGACGTTGCGGGCGGATCCGCCGAGGGAGCGGCTTCCACCTGTCCACGTCACGACGTACGAGGTGACTGGCGCTCCGTTGGGGGCGGCGGCACCCCAGTTGACGACGGCCGACTTGTCGCCGGCCTTGGCGGAAACGCTGCCTGGAGCGCCGGGTTTGCTCGCCTGGACCGTCGGCTTCTCCGTCGGCGTCGGCTCGGACGGCTTCCTCGTCGGCTCCGGTTTGTCCGGCCGGTCCGGTTCCGGCGGATCGTCGGTCTCCGGCGGATCGGCAGGCTCGGACGGCTTGTCCTCGGGCTTGGTGGTCGGCTTCGTCGTCGGCTGGGTCGGCTCGCTGGGCGGTGGGGTGGTCTTCTCCGTCGGCTCTGTCGGCGTCGGGGTGACCTCGTCGCCGGGTTTGTCGACCGGTCCGGCCACCTCGACCTCGGTGACATCGCCGTTGCCCTCGACAACCATCACGTGCTCGCCTGCCTGGCTGTCGACGTACAGGCGGGAGTCGCCGCCCCGGAACAACCCGGGACGGTCCTGCGGACCGGTCTTCGCCTGCTTCGACGGCGGCGGGATCTTGCGCAGGGTGCGCTCGTCGCCGTTGCGGTCCAGCGTCACCAGGGTGTCGTTGGTGGCATCGATCAGCGCGAGACCGTTGCCCGACGAGGCGATCTGCTCGTACTTGCCCGGCCGGAGCTTCTTGACCACCGGCGGCGCCGCAGGCTTGCCGCTGGTCAGCGGGGTGGCGTCCACCAACTGCAGCAACAGCTTGTCAGGGTTGATCATCGCGACCCGGCCCGCCACGTCGTTCGGCGCCACGAGCGAGGCCGGCGCGACGTCCAACTGGGCGAACGACACCGCGCGGCCGAGACCGTCGCTGTCGATCGAGCGCAGTTCCTTCGCTGTCGTGTCGACGAACACTGGCTGGTCGCCGACCAGCGTCAGCGCACCTGTGTGCCCGGCTGAAAGCTTCGCCGCACAGGCAAGCCGGTCGGCCTGCAACGGCAACTGGCAGATCTCGCCAGTGTTGATCCGGTGCACCCAAAGCGTGCCGGTCGAAGTCACTACTGGTTGCCCGAGCGCGCTGTCGACGGATTCGAGGGCCGGGTTCTCACCGAACCGCTGGATCTTCCCCGCCTGCCGATAGACCGCGTACGCCGCGCCCGCGGCCTCCAGCCCGACGGGTCGCTCGGCAGCGGGCGCCGGCAGTGGGTCGGCGACCTGCAGGTCTGACTTGCCGAACTCGATCGTGCTGCCCTCGGCCAGTACGAAGCCGCTCTTGTCGGTCTGCACCACCTGGGAACCAGGGGTGGCGCCGGGGACCGGCACCTGGCCGTCGATGTTCTTGGTGCCGCCGTCGATGTGGAAGACGGTGCCCAGAGTGCTGTTGTAGATCAGGTGACCTGACTGGATGAACTTCATCCCGGCCGGCGTGCTGCCCGCTCCGGTCACGGCGAAAGCGGTCACTGTCATGCAGACGGCGACCACGGCTGCCAGCGCTGCTCGGGCGCGCCGATCCCCGGCAGCAGCCGCGCGGCGGTGACGGCGGGTGATGCGACCAATCAGCTCAGTGACACGCTTCACGAGGTTCACCGTAGACGCCCCTGTCCAATCCCGGTCCAGATCCGGTCCAGCCGGTCAGACGGCCGGGATACTCGCGGTCGGTGCCGGGGTGGCGGCCAAGACCTCGTCGACCACCGACGAAGGTGGTCGCTGGCTCAGTTCCGCGTCCGGCGTGAGGATCAGGCGATGCACCAGCACGGGCATGGCGACCTCCTTGACGTCGTCCGGCGTGGTGAACGCCCGGCCGTCCGTCGCCGCGAAGGCCCGGGCTGCCCGGACGAGGGCGATGCTGCCGCGCGGGCTGGCGCCGTACCGGACCGCTGTGTGTTCCCGGGTCGCGGCGACCAACTTGACGGCGTACGAGCTGATCGCGGGGTCGACGTGGACGGATCGCACGGCCGCGATGGCGTTCCGCAGCGCCGGTACGTCGATCACCGGGCTGAGCGAGTCGGGCCCGATCCGGCCGGTGTCACCGAGGACGATCCGTACTTCGGCGTCGTGGTCGGGGTAGCCGATCTCGATCCGCATCAGGAACCGGTCCAACTGGGCCTCGGGCAACCGATAGGTGCCTTCCATCTCGATCGGGTTCTGGGTGCCGATCACCAGGAACGGATCCGGCACCGCGCGGGTGACCGAGTCGACCGTGACCCGGCGCTCGGCCATCACCTCGAGCAGCGCGGACTGCGTTTTCGGCGTACCACGGTTGATCTCGTCGGCGACCACCACGTTCGCGAAGATGCCGCCCGGGTGGAACTCGAAGGTCTCGTTGCCCTGGTGGTAGACCATCACGCCGGTGATGTCGCCCGGCAGCAGGTCGGGGGTGAACTGGATCCTGTTCCAGCTCGCATCGATGCTGCGGGCGATGCACCGGGCCAGCGTCGTCTTGCCGAGCCCCGGCACGTCCTCGATCAGCAGATGTCCCTCGGCGAACAGCGCGGTCAGCGCCAGCCGGACCACCTCGGGCTTGCCGTGGATCACCTTCTGCAGGTTGTCCGCGACCAGCCGGTAGGCCTCGCCCGGCGGGATTGTGGCACTCATGAGCGTCTCCAGGTGAAAACCGCCGGTCCGAGGTCGCGGACCGTGGCGAGATCATGCGATTGAGTGATCCTCACAGCACAGAGCGTAGATCAGCCCTGGTCCAGCCCTCATCCAGATCCGGTCCAACCCCTTGCGTCCGAAGAACCGTGGGGCCTGCCCCGCGCCCCTTCGGACGCAAGGTTGCGCCGATCCCGGGTTAGGCGTCGCGGGCGACGGGGAGGCGGAACTCGAAGATCGCGCCGCCTTCGTCGGCGTTGTAGACCCTCAGGTCGCCGCCGTGGGACTGCGCGACCCAGCGCACGATCGACAGGCCCAGACCGGACGATCCGCTGCCGCTGTTGAACCGCTCGAACATGTCTTCCCCGACCGCCGGGTCGACCCCCGGGCCCTGGTCCGCGACGGTGACCCGGCCGTCGGCGACCGTGACCGTGACGATCGCCTTGCCGCCCGGACCCCGGCCATGCCGCATCGCGTTGTCGAGAAGGTTGCCGATGGCCCGTTGTAACAAGGCGGGATCGGCCCGGACCTTCGTCGGCGCTGTCACCACGGAGATCCGGGCGGACCCAGCCGGGGTGTCCTCGACGACACCCGCCACGAGCTGATCCAGCCAGACCGGCTGCATCGACAGCTGTTCGACCCCTGCGGCCAGGCGGGCCCGGACCAGGAGGCCGTCGATGATGTCACCCATTCGCCCTGCCAGGCGGACGGTTCTCGGCAGCAGCTCAGCCCGCTGCTGCGGATCCTGCGCGGCAGTCTCGGCCAGGGCCCGCAACGCTGCGACCGGAGTACGGAGGTCGTGGGCTGTGTCGGCCAGCAGGAACTCCTGCTGCTCCAGCGCCGCTGTCGCCGGTCGGATCGCGCGGCCGGAGAGCCAGTACCCGGCTAGCGCTGCCGCGCCGATCAGGACTGCGCAGCCGATCAGCACCACCAGGACGAGGTTGCGGTGCCGCGAGCTCTCGCTCTCGATGTCGGTCCAGGACACCACGGCCCCGGCGTACCGGTTGCTCGAGTCCATGAACGGTTCGGCGGCGACCCGGACGCGATCACCGTTGGTCGCCTTCTGGTCGGCCTGCAGGCTGTTGCCGCTGGACACGGCCTCGGTGGCCAGCTGCTCGAGGATCCCGCGGTCCATCACCGTGCAGGGGTTGGCGCTGGCCTGGACCGGGAACGAGAGGGCGCCGCCGGGAAGCACCAGGAACGCGGGACATTGGTTGTACAGCGGGTCTTTCGGGATCTTGTCCAGGCCGAGGGTGCTGTTGTCGTCGGTGATCAGCCGCAGTACCGACTGGTTCACCACGTCGAGCTCGTGTTTGACGCTGTCGTCGCCGCGGTTGGCGTCCAGCGTGATGATGAGCGGCGCGAGGACGACGAGGCCGATCGTGTTCATGGCCGTGAAGATCGCGGTCAGCCGCCAGCGAAGGCGCCGGAGCCGCTCGGCCGCGGGCGCTCTCATCCCGCATCGCCCGACCTGGTCAGCCGGTATCCCTGGCCGCGGACGGCCTGGATCAGCTCGGGCCGGCGCAGCTTGTTGCGCAGGCGCTTGATCGTCACGTCGACCACGTTCGACATCGGATCCGCGGCGGCGTCCCAGCAGTGCTCGATCAGCTCGGAGCGCGACACCGCTTGCTCGGGACGGACCATCAGGTACTCCAGCACGGAGAACTCCTTCGCAGTCAAGGTCAGCAGCACACCTGCCCGCCGGACCTCCCGGCGCCCGGTGTCCACCTCGACATCGTCGTACCGGAGTACGGGTGGGCGGCCGGTGCCGGCCCGGCGGCACAGACTCAGCACCCGGGCGGTCAGTTCGGCCACGGCGAACGGTTTGACCAGGTAGTCGTCGCCGCCGTGCTCGAACCCGTCCACCCGGTCCGCCAGCGTGTCCCGGGCGGTCAGGAACAGCACCGGCACCGCCCAGCCTTCCTGCCGGCGGCTGCGAATGTAGCCGATCGAGTCGCCGTCCGGCAGCATCCGGTCGAACACCACGCAGTCGTAGGAGTTCACGAACAGCGCCTCGTCGGCGGCCGCGATGTCGCCCACGCTGTCCACCGCCAGCGCGGCCGTCCGCAGCCCTGCCGAGACCGCTACCCGCAGGTCCTCGTCATCCTCTACCACCAGAACGCGCACTCGGGCCCTCGCGTGTCATCGAAATGTCATCGTCGATACGGATCGTATGTGTCATGAACGGTCACTCAGCGCACACACCGGCCCGGATCGCCTTCCGGGTGCTGGGCCCGCTCGAGGTCGAGGGCCCCGATGGACAGCCGATCGACGTCTGCGGCGGCAAGCCCGCCACCATGCTGACGCTGCTCCTGCTGCACCGGAACGTCTGGGTCAGCACCGACCAGCTGATCGAAGCCGTCTGGGCCGGGCGGGACGTTCCGCCCTCGGCCCAGCGCAACCTCAAGACCTACGTGTGGCAGCTGCGCCGGGAGCTCCCGGACGAGCGGATCGAGAGCAGGCCGGGCGCCTACCGCGTCCGCGTCCTACCCGGCGAGCTGGATGCCGACATCGCGGCGGACCTCTCCGACGAGGCGCGCAAACTGCTCACCGCCGGCTCTGCCGCGGAGGCCGCCGACCTGGTCGAACGAGCCCTCGGCCTCTGGCGAGGATGCCCGTACGACGGGTTGGCGGGCGACTCGTACTCCGCGGTCGAGCGACTGACCGAACTCCAGCGGGCCCTGAGGGAAGACCTCGCAGACGCCCAACTGGCCCTTGGGCGGTCAGCCGACGCGATCTCGTTGCTCCGGGCCCTCACCGACGAGGACCCACTCCGCGAACTCGCCTGGACCAAACTCATGTCCGCCCTCCGCCAAACAGGCCGCCGCCACGACGCCCTAGCCGCCTACCAAAGAGCCCGGACCCTCCTCGTCCGAGACCTGGGCATAGAACCCGGCCCCGAACTAACAGCGATGCACCAGCAGGTGCTGAACGACAACGCCGTGCTCGCGCCGGGTCGGGCGGGCGCAGGAGTGCTGGGTGGAGTGAAAGCGGAGGGAGTGCCGAGCGCAGCGCAGGCCGGAGCAGCGCAGCCGACGAGCGGAGCGATGCCGGCGGGTGGGGCGGGGTATTCGGGTCTTCCTGCTCGGGTTGTGGGGTTTGTGGGGCGGGCTGCGGAGGTTGAGCGGGTGCGGGGAGCCGCGACAGCAGCTGGCGGGGTTTGTGTGGTGACGATTGATGGGATGCCGGGAATTGGGAAGACCGCGTTTGCGCTTGAGGTTGCTGCGGCACTGAGTGATGTGCCGGAGCGGCAGGTTTATCTCGATCTGCGCGCTCATCGCGAGGGGTCGGTCAGTGTGGTTGATGCCCTGGGCAAGTTGATTCGAATGGTCGGCCTGGATGGTTCCTTGCCGTCGGCAATTGATGAGTTGACTTCGGTTTGGCGCGCGCTGGGGCAGCGGATCTTGCTGGTGTTGGACGATGCGGCCGACGCGGGGCAGGTGCGGCAACTGTTGCCCAATGCGCCGGGGTCGGTGGTGTTGGTGACCAGTCGGGCGCGCCTCACCGGGCTGGATCGGACTGTGGCGGTGAGCCTTGATGTGCTGTCCGCGACGGACGCCGCTCGACTGGGCGCCTCCGGCGAGGTCGAGAAGTGGTGTGCGGGGCATCCCGGAGCTATCCGGCACCTTGTTGACCGGGTGCGCGACAGGCAGCCCTGGACGGCAGCGCGGCTCACCGCTCGACTGCGTGACCAACCCGCGAGGTGCCAGGAGTTGGCCGAGGTGCATGCCCTGTTCGACTCCACCTACAAAGCCCTGCCGGAGGAAGTCCGCCGGTTCTATCGCCTGCTCAGCCTGATCCCTCAGTTCGATATTCGCCGGGCAGCGCGACTGATCGGCCTGGACCAACAGGAGGTGGAGCCGATGCTGGACCGACTACTGGACCAACACCTCGTCACCGAACCGGCACCCGGCCGGTTCGCTCTCCATCCGATCGTCAGGGACCACGCCCACACGGTCCTGCTCGCCACAGAGTCCTCAGACGCCCTGACCGCCGCCGCCAAGCGGGTACGTACCTCGACCGGCCGCGCAGAGCTTGAACTGGTCGCTCCCAAGGGCCCGAGGGTCGCATGAGGCCGCCCGCCGCAGCCGCACCGGCACCAGGCCAGGAAGCTGCCTACGCCGAGCCGGTCGCCACCACACCACTGTCCACCTCAGTCGGCCAGTCCGCAGCAGTCGAGGCGGCTCTTGCGCGCGCCTCGGCGTTGGCACAACTACCCCCACCGCAAGTCACCGCTTTGCAAGCAGCGATCGCGACTCCAGCGCCTCCGGGTGACCCGTTCCTGGCTACCCAACCACCGGTCACCGCACCGACGGTCGACGCAGTGGACCACCCGGACCGCGCTATCCGAGTAGGTCAGATCGTCTGCTGGCAACTAGCCCTGGTGGCAGTCGGTACGGCAACTGCAGGCTCCCGCCTGGTCCTGATCCTCACCGCGCTAGCCGCGATCACGCTGGTCCTGCTGACCGCCATCCGCTTCCGCGGCCTCTGGCTGTACCGCTGGGTCAGCGTCCTCCTCGCCTTCCTGGTACGCCGCCGGCGCATCGACCTGGCCGCCGAATCCGGCGACACCGCGATGAACCTGGTCAGCGTGTTCTGCGGCCGTACCTCCACCACCACCATGACCGTCCGCGAACAGCCCTACGGCCTACTCAGCCGCCCGGACGGAGCCAGTGTCGCCCTGCGGGTCGGTTCCGACGCACAGCACGAACTACTCCCCCAACTGGGCTCCCTGGCCGACTCCGCCGACGAACAACCGGTCGGAGTCTCCGTCCAACTGATCCTCCACACCGGCGTGAAGCAGAGCCAGCAAGCACGCGCCTGGATCGCCGTTCGCGCCACCCGGACCTCGGAGATCGCGACGGACGAGCAGGTCAGCCAGGTCCTGGCGAACACGGTCCGCCGGATGGTCCGGCGCTTCGATCGCGAACAGATCGAGAGCATGCCGCTCGACGAATCCGACGTACTGGCGTCGATCGGGGCCCTCGCACACGCTAATGCGGGCCGTGGGCAACTACGAGAACGCTGGTCCAGCTGGGCGGCCGGGCCGGTCCTGCAGGTGTGTGTGCGGCTCACCGGCTTCGCAGGTCTGCCGAGGCCGACCGCGCAGGCTCTGGTCGACACCCTGCTCGGCACCGGCACGGGCAGCGCCCAGACCATCGCCATCACCGTGACGGCGCCGGCTGACAATCCAGATCCCACCCTCTACGACGCAGTACTCCGGGTGGCCGCTGCCCATCCCGCCACGCTCGACACGGCGATCGACGTGTTGACCACCCTGGCCCGCTCTTTCGGAGTGGAGCCGGAACGCCTCGACGGGCGGCACGCCAGCGGTGTCGCCGCCACGCTACCTCTGGGGGTCCCCTTCTCATGAGCATCACGCTGCTGAACCGTCCCATCGGTTTCCACCAGATCCCCGCCCAGAACGGCATCGCCGCGCTGCTGGCCGAGGCCCGGGACGAGGTGGTCGCGATGAGCACTCTCGGCCCGGCCGGTCCGGCCTTCGGCCCGCGAGATGTCCGGCCCGGCCTGCGCTACCGGGCGATCTACCCGGACACGGCCCGGACCGCCCCGACGCATTGCCGGCACCTCGGAGCACTGTCGGTCGCGGGTGTGGCTGTCCGGACGATGCCGCAGGTGCCGATGAATGCGTTGATCATCGACAGCTCGATCGCAGTACTGCCTGCCGACACCACGAACGGCAGTGTGGCTGTGCTTCGACTGAGCAGTGTGGTGACCACGGCGACCGAACTGTTCGAGCGGGTCTGGCCGGACGCCGTACCGCTGGCTGACAGCGACATCCCGGTCGACACCGACCTCTCCGGCAGAGAACAGGAGATGCTGCGGCTGCTCGCTCTTGGCGCGACTGACGAGTTCGCTGCCGCGCAGCTGGGCATCTCGGTGCGGACCGTGCGTCGGATGGTCGCCCAGATCATGCATCGGCTCGGCGCTCGCAGCCGTTTCCAGGCCGGGGTGAAGGCCGCCGACCGCGGTTGGCTGCTGGACCGGGCCAGCTGATGCCTGGCGCGACCCGAGTCCTCACCGTCGCCGCAGATCGTCCCGGCGCCTATCCGACCATCGGCTCAGCTCTGCTGGAGGCGCCCGATGGAGCCGCGGTCGCGATAGCCGCCGGGACGTATGCGGAGACACTCGAGCTCAGTGGGCGGTCCATCACCTTGCAAGCGGAGGCCGGCGCGACCGTAGTACTGGATGGTGCTGGTGCGGATTGGCCGACGCTGCGGGCGGTCGACGGGGAGCTCACGGTCCGCGGACTCGACGTACGGGCGGCTGACAACCTGGCTGTGTCGGTCGATGGGACCGTCCTGACCATCGAGCAGTGCAGTGTGAGCAGCAAGACCCGACCTGCCATCAGCGTGCATGCCAGTACTGCGTTCACGATCGACCGGTGCACCATCACGGGCGCCGAGACCGGGATCGTGGTGGAGGGCGCCAGCGGGCGGATTCTGGACACCAGCGTCAGCGAGATCTCCGGCGACGGCATAGTCGTTGCCCTAGGCTCCGATCCGCTGATCCGCGGCTGCACGATCACGTCCTGCGGCGGCCGCGGCGTGTACATCTACCAGTACAGCCGACCCGAGCTGACCGACTCCGAGATCGCCCACATCGGTACTGCGGGCATCGGCGTCGCCCACGGCAGCACGCCGACCATCCGCCGGGTCACCGTGCACGACACCCGCGGCCCCGGGCTCACCTTCGCCCCGGGCTGTGGCGGCACCGTCGAGGGCTGCCGGACCGACAACACCGGGCAACCCGCACTGGACATCGCCGACGGAGCGACCGTCGAGGTGATCGAGAAGGCTTCCGCCCGACCTGCCGAACAAGGCGGGCCGGTCGAGGTACTGCTCGAGGATCTCGACGAGATGGTCGGGTTGCCCGGGGTGAAGGCCGAGGTGCACGCGATGGTCGACGAGATCCAGGTGAACGAGTGGCGCCGGGCCGCCGGGTTGTCGATCGGCGGGGTCAGCCACCACCTGATCTTCGCGGGCGCGCCAGGCACCGGGAAGACCACGGTCGCCCGGCTCTACGGCAAGTTGCTGAAGTCGCTCGGCGTCCTCCCGCACGGCAGCTTCACCGAGGTATCGCGGCGTGACCTCGTCGGCCAGTACATCGGGCACACCGCGGAGAAGACGGCCCAGGTGTTCGAGAAGTCCCTCGGTGGCGTGCTCTTCATCGACGAGGCCTATACCTTGTCCCGCTCGGCCGGCACCGGCGGCGACTTCGGCCAGGAGGCGATCGACGCACTGGTGAAGCTGATGGAGGACCATCGCGACGAGATCGCCATCATCGTGGCCGGCTACACCGACGAGATGATCAACTTCCTGGACGCCAACCCCGGTCTGGCGTCCCGCTTCTCCAAGACCATCGAGTTCGAGAACTACAGCGCCGAGGAACTCCTGCTGATCACCGACCGGATGGTCGCGGGCGGCGACTACCTGCTCGATCCCGCGGCGGGACCACCGCTGACGGCGTACTTCGACCGGATCGCCCACGGCGCCAACTTCGGCAACGCCCGCGAGGCGAGACGCCTGGTCGAAGGCATGCGCAAAGCCCAGTCCCAACGCCTCCGTGCCCTCGGCCGGATGCCCACGACCGAAGAACTCCGCCACCTCCTGGCCACCGACGTCCTCACCGCCGCCGGCGCATGAGTGGGCTCGGGGCAGTCAAAGCCGCCGGTCGGGGCTGACACAACTCGACCGGCGGATCGACCTCTGTGCTGGCATAGCCTGGCGGTACCGGCCAACACGTCGGGGTGGAACAGATATCAGCTGAGGACCTTGTCGTCCTTGCTGGCGTGACCGGCGGCTCGCCGCTCGGCCGGTTGGTGGTCAGTGGTGCGTGGTGCTGGGCAGACCGGGCCTCTGCGGATCGGTCCGCCTCCCAGCCTCCTGCTCTTCCACTGCTGCTCTTCGTAATCGTAGTAAGTGTCGACGCCTCCGACTGTCATCTAGCTGTCCCTCCGTCAACCCCCCGGCTACGGCCCCTGCTGGCCCCTCCACAGTCCGTCACCGATGCCCCACTGCACAAGCGATTCCCGAAGTCCCCACCGACAAACGGACTGTTCCGCCAGATTTCAGCCTGTTTGTCCAGACTTTTCAAGCCTCAAAGGGATTCCAGTCCGATCTCACGACTTGTTTTACGCCGCGAAGCAACTCGGTTCAGACCGCGAAAACCGCAACTGCGTGCCCCGACAGCCGGACACCATCGGTCACCGGGACGGCGTCGCCAAAGGACATCACCTCGTACGCCGGTACGTCGTCGAGCGGGACAACCCCTTCTCCAGGCTCGAAGTTGACCACCACCCGGAGGGCACCCCGGTGGATCACCAGCCACGACCCGTCCTCGTCGTACGCGATGCTGACCGAGCCGAGCCGGTCGTCGCGCAGGTCGTCGCTCCGGGCTCGCAGGGCGAGCAGATCCCGGTACCACGCGAGCAACTCGCGATGCGGCGAGGCGTCGAGCTCGGACCAGTCGAGCACCGAGCTCTTCCAGGTCTCCGGGTCCTGCGGGTCGGGGATCTCCTCCACGTCCCACCCGTACGCCGCGAACTCCTGCCGCCGGCCGGTGCGCACAGCCTCGGCCAAGGACGGTTCGTCGTGGTCCGTGAAGTACCGCCACGGTGTCGAGGCGCCCCACTCCTCACCCATGAACAACATCGGTGTGTAGGGCGAGGTGATCACCAGTGCCGCACCGATCGCCAACTGGCCCGGTGTGAGCGCGGGCCGATCCCCGAGGGCGCGGTTGCCGACCTGGTCGTGGTTCGAGGTGTACGCGAGGAACTCCGAACCACGATGCCGCTCGGGGTCCACTGGGCGACCCCAGTCCTTGCCGCGGAAGGTCGAGTACGAGCCGTCGTGCAGGAACACCTGGGTGAGGGTCTTGGCGAACACCCCGGGCTGGTCGAAGTCCACGTAGTACCCGGCATGCTCTCCGGTCAGCAGGGTGTGCAGCGCGTGGTGGAAGTCGTCACTCCATTGCGCGGTCATCCCGAGCCCGCCCTCGG
>Ga0193717_1000302_pt1 | contig 36111 bp, 37 predicted proteins | sample U2c2metaG_FD_145900 | JGI IMG/M metagenome (GOLD analysis project Ga0193717, IMG submission 145900) | Soil microbial communities from a riparian zone of the East river system, Colorado, United States - U2c2 | ecosystem: Environmental > Terrestrial > Soil > Riparian zone | place: USA: East River... | reverse complement strand
CGTAGCGTGGCAGCAATTGCGCGGGAGCGGGAAGAACGCGCGCATATAATGACCGCCTGCCTTCCGCGAGCCCGCCATGAACGCGCCCACCCGCATCGACACTACCCGCATCGTCCGCGCGCCGCGTGGCAGCGCGCTTTCCTGCAGGAGCTGGCTGACCGAAGCCGCGTTCCGCATGATCCAGAACAATCTCGATCCGGATGTCGCCGAGAAGCCGAGCGAGCTGGTCGTCTACGGCGGTATCGGCCGTGCCGCGCGCAACTGGGAATGCTTCGATGCGATCCTGCGTTCGCTGCGCGAGCTCGGCGACGAGGAAACGCTGCTGATCCAGTCCGGCAAGCCGGTCGGCGTGTTCCCGACGCATAAGGACGCGCCGCGTGTGCTGCTGGCGAACTCGAATCTCGTGCCCGCATGGTCGACCTGGGGAATCTCGTGCCCGCATGGTCGACCTGGGAGCATTTCAACGAGCTCGATCGCAAGGGACTGATGATGTACGGCCAGATGACGGCCGGCTCGTGGATCTACATCGGCTCGCAGGGCATCGTGCAGGGCACCTACGAGACGTTCGTCGAGATGGGGCGCCAGCACTACGGCGGCAGCCTGAAAGGTAAATGGATACTTACGGCAGGACTGGGCGGCATGGGCGGCGCGCAGCCACTGGCGGCGAGCCTTGCCGGCGCGTGTTCCTTGAACATCGAGTGCCAGCAGAGCCGCATCGACATGCGCCTGCGCACGCGTTACGTCGACGAGCAGGCCGGAGATCTCGACGATGCGCTGGATCGCATCGCGAAGTACACGCAAGCCGGCGAGGCGAAATCGATCGCGCTGCTCGGCAACGCGGCGGAGGTTCTTCCGCAACTCGTGCGTCGCGGCGTCAAGCCCGACGCAGTCACCGACCAGACCAGCGCGCACGATCCGGTCAACGGCTATCTGCCGCTCGGCTGGACCGTCGAGCAATGGTTCGAGCGCCGCAAGACCGATCCGGAAGGCACGCGCGACGCGGCGAAGAAATCCATGCGCGTGCACGTCGAGGCGATGCTCGCATTCCAGAAGCTCGGCGTGCCGACCTTCGACTACGGCAACAACATCCGCCAGATGGCCAAGGACGAAGGCTGCGCGAATGCGTTCGACTTTCCCGGCTTCGTGCCTGCGTATGTGCGACCGCTGTTCTGCCGCGGCATCGGCCCGTTCCGCTGGGTGGCGCTGTCCGGGGATCCCGAGGACATCTACAAGACCGATGCGAAAGTCAAAGAGCTGATTCCCGACGACAAGCATCTGCACAACTGGCTGGACATGGCCAGGGAGCGCATTTCGTTCCAGGGCTTGCCCGCGCGCATCTGCTGGGTCGGGCTCGGCCAGCGCCACAAGCTGGGACTCGCGTTCAACGAGATGGTGCGCAAGGGCGAATTGAAAGCGCCGATCGTGATCGGGCGCGATCACCTCGATTCAGGCTCCGTGGCATCACCGAATCGGGAAACCGAGGCGATGAAGGACGGCAGCGATGCGGTGTCCGACTGGCCGATCCTCAATGCGCTGTTGAACACCGCGGGCGGGGCGACCTGGGTGAGCTTCCACCACGGCGGCGGCGTCGGCATGGGTTACAGCCAGCACGCGGGTGTCGTCATCGTCGCCGACGGAAGTGCCGATGCCGACCAGCGGCTTGCGCGCGTGTTGTGGAACGATCCGGGAACCGGCGTGATGCGGCATGCGGATGCGGGGTATGAGATCGCCCAGGAGTGCGCCAGACACCAACAGCTTAAGCTGCCGATGCTTTAGGCTTCAGGTACGGCATTGCCGTATGTACGGCATTGCCGTATAGTCCGCGGGTGCTGGAATTCATCGAATCGCCGGTTTTCGAGCGTTTCGTGTACGACTACCTCACGGAGGAGGAGTACGCGTCGTTTCAGCTTTTTCTCGCTGCCAATCCGGAAAGCGGTGACGTCGTCCGAGGCTCTGGTGGTTGTCGCAAGGTGCGTTGGACAAGCGCCGGCAAGGGCAAGAGTGGCGGTGTCAGAGTCATCTATTTCGCAAGGACGCGGGCCGGTCAGATCTGGCTGCTCACGATCTACGGCAAGAGTTTCTTGGAGAATATTCCTGCGCACGTCCTTCGAGCGTTAAAAGACGAGTTGCTCCCATCATGAAAAAGTCCAACAAAACCATCGCCAGACGCGATGCTGCGCGAGACCTTGGCACTGAATTGTTGCAAGCAGTACGTGACATCAAGGCGGGCCGCGGCCGGCGTCAGGTCGTCGAGTTGACCGAGGCCGCGGGTGCCCGGCAAAAACTAGGCGTCTCTCAAAGCGAATTCGCCGGAATACTCGGTGTATCTGTTCGTACTCTGCAGGATTGGGAGCAAGGGAGACGCCAGCCCAGCGGAGCTGCGAAAACGTTGCTGAAGATCACTTCGGCGGCGCCGAAGACAGTACGCAAAGTGCTTGACGCGGCATGACACCAAGCATGGCGCAAGCATGAACATGTTCATGCTTGCCGTCCTCCGCACACCGCACTGAGGCTGCGTCGTGCCGACGCTATAACGTGACCAGCGGCTTGAACCCACCCCAGAACATGCGCTTGCCATCGAACGGCAGCGCCTTCGGGTCCATCATGAAGGCCAGCCGCGGATCCGACATCACCTTCTTGTTGACGCGATCGCGCTGCGCGCGCGACTTGTAGACGATCCACGAGAACACGACGACCTCGCCGGGCTTCAGCTTGACCGCCTGCGGAAACGAGGTGACCTTGCCGGGCTGGACGTCGTCGGCAACGCATTCGTGGTATTCGACCGCGCCGTGCTCGCGCCAGATCTTGCCGGCCTTGGTGGCGCTGCGGCGATATTCGGCGAGGTTCTTCTTCGGTACCGGCACTACGAAACCATCGACGTAGCTCATAAGACTCTCCTGGTCTGAGGGAACACGGGCTCAATCCTGTTCCGTCGAACGTGGCATTGCAACCGGTGACGGGAGACGTCCGTGCAAGTGTGCGATTGCCGGCGTAGGCTTAATATGTTCTGTGCGAGATTGAAGAGCGCCCCCTTCCGCCCTTCGGGCACCTTCCCCCGCTGCGCAGGGGAAGGGAAAAATGCATGATCCATTCCTTCCCACGCGCAGCGGGGGAAGGTGCCCGAAGGGCGGAAGGGGCAATCGGAGTCAGAAGCAACACAGAGGGGAAGACCATGCGACTCTCGCGTCGTGGATTTCTCGCGGTCAACGGTGCGGTGCTGGGAACGTCTCTGCTTCCCGGTGGTTTGCTCGCGGCTCTCGAAGCGCGCGCAACGCCGATGCCGGCCTTGCAGGATTGGGACGAAGTGCGGCGCCAGTTCCGCCTGAGTCCGGAATATCTGCATTTCTCCGGTTTCTACATCGCCTCGCATCCCGCGCCGGTGCGCGTCCGGTTTCTACATCGCCTCGCATCCCGCGCCGGTGCGCGCCGCGATCGAGGACCTCGCGCGCACGCTCGACGAGAATCCGTTCCTGACCGTCGAACGCGGCATGTTCGAGGGCGAGGCAACCAATATGCAGCACAAGGTATGCGTGGACATCGCCGCCTATCTGGGCGCGAAGCCCGACGAGATTGCGCTCACCGCCAATACCACGACGAGTCTTGCGCTGGTCTATCACGGGTTGCCGCTGAAGAGCGGTGACGAGGTCCTGGTCACCGTGCACGATCACGTCGTCCATCACGAGGCGGTCCGACTTGCGACCGAACGCAACGGAGCGTCGGTGCGCAAGATCACGCTGTTCGAGGAAGCGTCGACGGCGAGCGTCGACGCTATCGTCGGCCGCATCCGCGCGGCGATCCGCCCGCAGACGCGCGTGCTCGGCATCACCTGGGTACATTCGGCCACCGGCATCCGCCTGCCGGTGCGCGCGATCGCCGATGCATTGAAGGACGTCAACAACGGTCGCGACGAAGCGGATCGCGTCGTGCTGGTCGTCGACGGTGTGCACGGCATCGGTGCGGTCGACGAGACGATCGCTGAGATGGGCAGCGACTTCTTCTGCGCCGGCACGCACAAATGGATGTTTGCGCCGCGCGGCACCGGCATCATCTGGGCGAATGCAGCCAATTGGGCGCGCCTGCGTCCGCTGATTCCTTCGTTTTCGAGCGAGGAGCTGTACGGCGCATGGACGCAGAACCGTCCGCCGCGCGGTCCGAATACCGCCGATCGCGTGACGCCGGGCGGTTTCCAGGCCTTCGAGCATCAATGGGCGATGGGCGCCGCGTTCCGCATGCATCAGCAGATCGGGCGCGCACGCGTGGCCGAGCGTATCCGCGAGCTCAACAGCCGCTGCAAGGAGGGGCTTGCGGATATCAGGAAGGTGAAACTGCACACGCCGCGCGATGCCTCGTTGTCGGCCGGCATCTGCTGTTTCGAAGTCGCGGGGATGACACACGAGGACGTCGTCAGGCAGCTGCTCGCACGCAAGATCATCGCCAGCAGCAGCCCGTATGCGGTGAGTTATCCGCGCCTGTCGGCAGGATTGATGAACACACCGGAGGAAGTCGACAAGGCCTTGGCTGCGCTGCGCGCAGTCGTCGCCTGAACGATGTGTCGTGATGCGAAGGAGGGCGCCGTCGGCCGGCGCGAGGATCTCGATGAACGTGGTGCGGGAGTGGCCCGCAGCGCCATGTTCGGAAAGGACCGCCGTGTTCTTTCGCGAAACGCTGACGCTACGGGCTATCCCGACCCCCTCGGTTATCCCGCACCCGCTTGCAGGCGGATAGGTGCGGAACTATGGTCGATCCGGGCAAGCTCAGCCTAGACAATCCACCCCCGGCGCGCATCGGCAAGCCACCCAGGGTCGAGGTCGAGTGGGAAAATCCCCCAAAATGGAATTGTTTCGTGATGCATCCATCAGTTATGGCGGCTCGGCGACCGCCGCTCCGGCAATGAACCCGGGTTCCGAGCGCTCGGAACTGAACGGCAGACCGGCGCAGGCCGGAGATCTGCGCACGCTCGCGCTGTTCAATTACGGGCACTTCACGTCGGTGCAGGTGCAGGGGCGGGCCGTGCGCGGCCTCGATCTGCATATGGCACGGCTCGATCAGGCTACGCGCGAGCTGTTCGGCTGTCCTCTCGATACCGCCGTGGTGCGCGGCTACATGCGCAATATCCTCGGCGACGAGGAAGCACCGCTGTCGCTGCGCATCAACGTCTTCTCGCACCAGCTGATGCGCGATCGCCTCGCCGAGCCCGCCAAGCCGGATGTGCTGGTGACCATCGGCGCCGCGCGACAGGCCGACGTCACGCCTCTGCGCCTGAAGACATTCCGCCACGAGCGCGTGCTGCCGCATATAAAACACGTCGGCACGTTCGGACTCTTCCATCACAAGCGGCTCGCGCAGCTGCAGGGTTTCGATGACGCGCTGTTCGTGGATGCCGGCGACGCGGTGTCGGAAGGATCGATCTGGAACATCGGCTTCTTCGACGGCAGCAGCGTGGTCTGGCCGGAGGCCGCAATGCTGGCGGGAATTTCGATGCAGCTGCTGCAGAAAGGCTTGCATGATCGCGGCATGCCGACGATGTCCCGCCGCATCGCGCAAGCGGACATTCCAATATACCGATCCGCGTTCTTCACCAATTCGGGTTGCGCCGTGCGGCCGGTCGCCGCGATCGATGCGATCGACTTTGCCGTCGATGCGGATCTGACCGCTTTGCTCGAAGCCTGCTACGCGGCCAACCCGTGGCAGCCGATCTGAGGTCGTGCCCGTCTGGTCGTGTTCAGCGCTGCAGCCGATCGAGCAATGCCATGGCAGCTGCAGGTGCGCGTTCTTTCGCACCGTTGATGAAGTAGATGAACACGTCGCGCTCGGCCGACGCTTTGTTCGCGACCGGGGCGATGCGCGGCAGATCGTCGGGTTCACCGCCTTCGGCCCAGGCACGCGCACGTCGCGCCCACGCATCGAGCGCATCGGCGGCGTAGCCCGTCGCGATCGCGGATTCGCTGCGCATCAGCCGCGCGTAGACGAAATCGCCGGTGATGTCGGCGAATGACGGATATTTCGGCGAGTCGGTGAACACGGTCGGGCAGCGATGACGGCGCGCGAGCTCGAGATACGTCTCGCTCATGAAACTGTCGTCGCGCACTTCGAGCACGTGGCGCAGCGGCGTGCCGTCCAGCTCGCGCGGCAGAAGATCCAGACGAGTCGGTGAACACGGTCGGGCAGCGATGACGGCGCGCGAGCTCGAGATACGTCTCGCTCATGAAACTGTCGTCGCGCACTTCGAGCACGTGGCGCAGCGGCGTGCCGTCCAGCTCGCGCGGCAGCAGATCCAGGAACGCGGCGAAGTCGTCGCGCTCGAAACGCTTTCCCTGTGCGAACTGCCAGTTGATCGGACCCAGGCGGTTGCCGAGCTCGGCGAGACCGCCGAACACGAAATCCTTGATCGTCTTGCCGGCGCCGGCCAATTCCGTTCGCTCCGTGGCGTAGCGCGGCGCCTTCAGCGAAAACACGAAACCCGTCGGCGTCTGCTCGCGCCAGGACGCGTAGACCGCCGGCTTCTGCGCGCCGTAGTAGGTGCCATTGACCTCGATCGCGGTCAACTGGCGACTGGCGTATTCGAGCTCGCGCCGCTGCACGAGCCCCGCGGGATAGAAGTTCTTGCGCCAGAGCACGTACGTCCAGCCGCCGGTGCCGGCGCGGACGTGCGGGTGCGCGCGTGATGGCGCTTCAAACAGGTCGGGTGACGCGACTTTCTTCGTGCGCGGGCTCATGAACGAATCTTGCCATATGCGCACGATGACCGATTCGCGCGCCGCGTCCGATCGGCGACAATGAACGCCGGTCGAGCGAGAGACGATCCATGACGGCAGCGCGCGAACCTCATGTATTGATCCTGGGCGGCGGCTTCGGCGGTCTGTGGGCCGCGCGGGCCTTGGCATCCGCTCCGGTGCGCATCACGCTGGTCGATCGCTCGAACCATCATCTGTTTCAGCCCTTGCTCTACCAGGTTGCGACGGCGGGCTTGTCGGCGCCCGATATCGCGGCGCCGCTGCGGCACTTGCTGCGTGCGCAGAAGAACGTCGAAGTGCGTCTGGACGAGGCACGCAGCATCGACGTCGTACAACGCCGCGTCGATCTCGCCGGCGGCACGCTCGACTACGACTATCTGATCGTCTCCACCGGAGCGGCGCACACGTATTTCGGTCACGACGACTGGGCCGAGTACGCACCGGGCCTGAAGACGCTGGACGACGCGTTCGTCATGCGCCGCAAGGTGCTCGAAGCGTTCGAGGCGGCGGAATGCGAAACCGACGCGGATGCGCGCGCCGCGTGGCTCAGCTTCGTGATCATCGGCGGCGGTCCGACCGGCGTCGAGCTCGCCGGCACGCTCGCGGAGATCGCGCGGCATACGCTGAAGAACGAATTCCGCCACATCGATCCGCGCAGCGCGCGCATCCATCTCGTCGAAGCCGGACCGCGCGTCCTGCCTTCGATGCCGGAATCCTTGTCGAGCAGCGCGCAGCGCCAGCTCGAGCGGCTCGGCGTCGACGTCCACGTCGGCGAACCGGTCACCGCGATCGACGACGCCGGCGTCGCGCTCGGCGAGCGGCGCATCGTCACGCGCACCGTGTTGTGGGCGGCCGGCGTCGCCGCCTCGCCACTGGGCCGGCAGCTCAGCGAGGAATGCGATCGGGCGGGGCGCGTGCCGGTGGAGCCCGATCTCTCCCTGCGCGGACATCCCGAGGTGCTCGTTGCCGGAGACCTTGCGACGGTGACCCAGGACGGAAAACTGGTGCCCGGTGTCGCGCCCGCGGCAAAGCAGATGGGCGCGCACGCCGCGCGCGTGATCCGCGATCGCATGGCCGGGAGGAATCCGCCGCCATTCCGTTATCGCGACTACGGAAACCTGGCTACGATCGGACGCATGGCCGCCGTCGTCGACCTGCGCGGCCTGCACTTCTCGGGTGCGCTGGCCTGGTGGTTCTGGCTGGTCGCGCACGTGTTCTTCCTGATCGGTTTCCGCAACCGTCTGGTCGTGTTGATCGACTGGGCATGGTCGTACACGACCTATCAGCGTCATGCGCGCATCATCTTCGGGCGCAAGCACGGGAAATAGCGCTACAGCTTCAGTGTCCAGTCGTCGCATCTTCAGTGTCCAGTCGTCGCATCAGGCAGCGACATGGTTCGGCCTCGATGAGGAGTAGGTTGGGCTGAGCGCAGCGATGCCCAACATCGTGCCTGCGCTCCGTTGGGGTTCGCAGGCTCACCCCAACCTACGGGGTGGGCGGTATGATTGGGGCGGAGGAGGATGTCCGGCGATGCGAAGACTCGTGCTGGCGCTGTTATTCGCGCCTGGATTCACCTTGGCGGCCGCTCTGGAAGGCCACGTGGCACTGGTCGTCGACGGCAAGCCGTTGCGTGCCGAAGAGGCGGCGGACGTCGTCGTCTATTTCCGCCCGGCGGCGGCGACCGCAGTGAAGCCGCCTGCGGTGCCTTACGAGATGGGCACCAAGCGCAAGCAGTTCGTGCCGCGCGTCCTGCCGGTCGTGATCGGCAGCCAAGTGCGCTTTCCGAATCAGGATCCGATCCTGCACAACGCATTCTCGACGTCGAAAGACAATGCGTTCGACGTCGGCCTGTACGGCTCGGGCGAGGAGCAGGTTGTCACCTTCACCCATGCCGGCTATGTGCGCGTGTATTGCAACGTCCATCATTCGATGGTCGGCCACATCCTTGTGCTGGACACGCCGTACTTCACCCATCCCGGCGCCGACGGCAAGTTCACCTTTGCCGATCTGCCGAGCGGGCGCGGCGATCTCCGACGGCAAGTTCACCTTTGCCGATCTGCCGAGCGGGCGCGGCGATCTCGTGATCTGGCACGACCGCGCGACACCTTGGCATGCGCAGGCCGTGCCCGGCGAAACGACTGCCGTCGATGTCACGCTTGATCTCAATCTGCGGCGCATCCCGCCGCATATGAACAAGTTCGGCAAGCCGTATGGGCGCAGCGGCAATGCGGACTACTGAGCGCTCGCGCCAGCGCGGCTTCACGATGCCGCTCGCGCTGCGTCTGTTCCTCGGCACGGCCTTGCTGATCGGCTTCGCCGTCGGCGCGGCGGTGCTGGTCACCTACATGCAGGGCCGGCGCATCGCCGATCAGGCGGTCGGCAAGGCGCTGACGACGAGCGCGGCCGTGCAGCGCGAGTTCGAGCAGCGCCGCCTCGAGCAATTGCAGCTCGCGGCGCGGCTGATCGCGGCGGATGCGGGATTCGTCAAGTACATCGCCGATGCGGCGGGCTCGAATACGCTGCCCGGGCTCGGCGGCGATTCGGCGCCGGACACCGGTTCGATGCGCGATCTGCTCGGTGAGCGGCAGAAGGATTTCGGTCTCGACCTTGCGATCCTGCTCGATGCGCGCGGCGAGGTGCTCGCGCGCACCGACGAAAGCGAAGCATTCAAGTCTTCGCTGGCGCAGGATCCGCTGGTCGCGCCGGCCGTGCGCGACGCTGCGCCGTTCAGCGGTTACTGGCGCCTCGGCGACCGGCTGTTCCAGGCGGCGGTGATCCCGGTAGCACAGGATCAGGACCTGGTCGGGTTCCTGCTCGTCGCGCTCGCGGTCAACGACGAGCTTTCGAAATCGGTCGCGCAAGTCAGCGGCGCGCAGATCGCATTCTGGCTGCCGCGCGACGACGGCGCTGCGCTGGTCGCCAGCTCTTTCGATGCAGCGGTCGCGGCCGAATTGAAGCAAGCCGTAACCGCGCAGCGCGCGGAGCTGCTGCCGGCGCTGCAGGCCGGCAAGACACTCGACCATGTGCCGCTGCACCTCGGCGCGCAGGACTGGGTCGCGCGGTTTGCACCGACCGCTGCGCCGGGGGAAGGACAGCTCGGCACCGTTGCGGTGCTGAGCTCGGCCGACCAGATCGTCGGCAGCTACAGCGCGATTCTCAACTGGGTCATCCTTGCCGGGCTCGCCTCGATCGCGGTTGCGCTGCTGCTGTCGTTCCTGCTCGCGCGCCGCATCCTGCGACCGATCGGCACGATGGCGCGCGCCGCGGAATCCGCCGCTGCCGGCGATTATCAGACGCGCATCGGCACCGGCGGCAGCGATGCGCTCGGGCGCCTGGCCAAGGCGTTCGACACGCTGCTGTCGGACCTGCGCGAGAAGAGCGACATGGAAGGTTATGTCGGCCACCTCTCGCGCTTCCTGCCGGAGCCCACGACCGAGAACGCGCCGTCGCCGTCGCTCGGGCGCGCATCGGTGCCTGCGGCGCCACGGCGCGACACGCTGGCCTTGCTCGGTGTCGAGTTCCGTCATCTGCTCGGCGTACCGACGCCGCTGCACACGCCGGAACAGGTCGCCGCGGAGTTCGCCGGCGCACGCGCGCTGCTCGAAGCGGTCGCGCAGGCATACGGCGCCGAACTTGGCGCGGCTGGCGGCGCGCGCTGGCAACTCGGCTTCAACGGTGCGCGCCGCTTGCTCGATGCCGCGAGCGCATGGGCGAGAATCGTCGGCGATTGCGCGCAGGCGCGCATCGTTGTACCGGCGGGCGCATTGGCCGAAGGCCATGTCGTGCTGACCAGCGGCACGGGCACGATGGACGCGCTCACGCTCGGCGCAGCGACGGCGCAACTCGATCGCCTGCTCTGCGACGCGGCACCGGGCCAGCTGCTGATGACGCGTGCGGCGGGCGAGGCACTGAAGAACGCGCTGTCGCCCGATGCGCTCGCGGTCGTCGAAGGCGTGTTCAGCAGCAAGCGCTATTACGCACTGGCCGCGACAGCGATTTCACAGCTGACAGCCGATGCGGCGGCGACCGTCGTGCGGCCGCGGCCGTCGATGTCACCGAAGGCTTCGGATCGTGGCGAGCCCGCTCTTGGATCCACGCTGGGCGGCCGTTACCGGATCACCGCCGCGCTGGGCGCCGGTGGCATGGGCGTCGTCTACAAGGCGCACGACCTCGAGCTCGACGACGTCGTCGCGCTGAAGATGCTGCGTCCCGGCCTGCTGCTCGACGGCGAACAGCTCGATCGCCTGAAGAGCGAGATAAAGCTCGCGCGCAAGATCACGCATCCGAACGTGTTGCGCACCTTCGATTTCGGCGAAGTCGACGGGCGCCCGTACATCTCGATGGAATACGTGCGCGGCCTGACGCTGCGCTATCTGCTCAGCGAGACCGAGCGCGTGCCGTACTCGGCGGCGCTGCGCATCGCGCGGCAGTTGTCGGCGGGGCTTGCCGCGGCGCATGAAGTCGGCGTGCTCCATCGCGACATAAAACCGGAAAACCTGATCCTCGAAGCGAACGGTAACGCCAAGCTGATGGATTTCGGCATCGCGCGTCCGTCGCGGCGTGTCGCGCCTGGGCACACACAACCGGGTACGTTCATCGGCACACCGAATTATTGTGCGCCGGAGCAGCTGACCGGCGACGACGTCGACGAGCGCGGCGACATCTATGCCTGCGGCGTGGTCATGAGTGAGATGTTCTGCGGCGGCCTGCCGTTCTCCGGTGCGAACACGATGGAGATCTACCAGCTGCAGATGCGCGACGAGCCGATCACGCCCTCGCAGTTGTGGGCGGAGATCCCCACCGAGCTAGAAGCCCACCGAGCTAGAAGCGGTGATCCTGCGCTGCCTGCGCCGCGATCGCGAGGAGCGCTACGCGACCGCGCGCGATCTCAACGCCGCACTCACCGACCTGCGTGCCTGACCATGGATCGCCGCCGCCTCGCGCTTCCTCGCACCTGCGCATTGCTGCTGACTGCAGCCGTCGTGTTTTCGCCGTGCGCATCCGCGCAGGACGCGATACTGAGCGCGCAGGAACCGGAGCCGTCGCAGGAAGCGACTTTCTTCGGCGATTTCCTCGCCGGCTACGATCATGTTTCGGGTTTGCCGGGCGGACGCGACGATCTCAGTCGTGGCCGCGCGCGGCTTCGCGCCGGCGTGCTCTGGAATTTCGCGGCGACCTGGGAGTTCGGCGCATCGGCGCGTCTCGCACAAGGCACCGATTCGAACAAGGACAACCGACGCAACAACGACAACGAGCGCAGCGACGACATCGGCCTCGACCAGCTGTTCTTCCGCTGGCGTCCGGGCGAGAACACCAGCGTGGAGATCGGCAAGACACCCTTGCCGCTCGAACTCTCGCCGCTGATCTGGGACCAGGATCTGCGGCCTGCGGGTGTCGCGCTCGATCATTCGATCCCCGTCGGCGAGTTCGATCGCTTTCAATTCATCGCCGGCTATTACGCCGGCCAGCAGCTCTATGGCGACGAATCGCGCATCGGCGTCGCGCAGGTCGCGTGGCGCTGGCATGAAGGCGCGCCGCTGCGCGGCTCGGTGCTGCTGGCGTATCTCGGCTTCAGCGATCTCGACGAGCTGACCGGTCAGGGGCTCGCCCGCACGAACACGATCGTCGGCGGCCGCCTGGTCAACGACTACCGTCTGATCGACCTGCAGCTCGTCGGCCATGCCGAGGCGGGCGGCTGGCCGATCGAAGCGCGCATCGATCTGGTGCACAACACAGGCGCCGACGACAGCAACGAGGGCGCGCGCGCGAGCCTCAGCGCCGGCGATCGCATGCAGCCACGCGGATGGGAATTCGGCTATGCGTACCAGCGCATCCAGCGTGACGCGGTGATGGCCGCGTTCAATTCCGACGACTGGTGGTTCCACAGCGCGGCGCGTGGCCATCTGCTCTGGCTCGGCTACGGCATCGACGCGACCTGGAGCCTGCGGCTGGCCGGATTCCATGAGATGCGCGACGGGCTCGACGAGTACACCGATCGCGTGCGGCTCGACCTCACGGCGCGCTGGTAATCGGCTGCGATATCTTCTGGACAGTCCGCGTCTGCGGTAGACGTTCAACAACGAGGCAGGTGGGCGGGACTAGAGTCGTCGCGTCATCCACGAGGATATCGTCATGCCAACCCAGAGAGTCATCCAGCGGGCGCGTCGGGACCGGCGCGAAGGCAAATCACCGAGCACGCAGGCCGGCGAATTCGTGCGCGAGCAGATCGATCGCATCCGTGCCGGCAAGCACGGCGCGCGCTCCGCCAAGCAGGCGATCGCGATCGGCCTGTCGGAGGCGCGCCGCGCGGGTGTGAAGCTGCCGCCGTCGAAGCACGCAAGTGCGCAGACGCGGCGCAAGGCGAAGCAGGACAGCGCGGCGGTCGGCCGCAAGCCTTCGCGCAAGCGTTCGCAGGCAACGCTCAAGGCGTTGCGCCGCGAGAGCACGACGACGGTTTCCAGGCGCGCGTTGTCGAAGCAGACGAAGACGGCTGCGAAGAAGCGCAGCGCGAGCGAGCGGTCGGCGGCCGCGCGCAAAGCGGTGCGAACCAAGGGGCCGGCCGCTCGTTCCGCCGCCGCGCGCAAGGCCGCTCGCACGCGCGCACGAAAAGCCTAGCGCTGAGCGTCGCTCAACCCGAATGTTCGGCCCACGGGTCGTAGCTGCCGAACCACCACAGATGGCCTTCGAGATCGCGGCAGCTGTAGCCGGCGCCGCCGTATTCCTTTTGCTCGAGAGGATCGACGATCTCGGCGCCGGCCGCCTTGGCGCGCGCGTAGTGCGCTTCGCAATCCTCGACGATCACGCAAGGACACTGCGTCTCGCGTCCACCGATCTGGCGAGGCTGCGCGATGCGGTCGCCCCAGGCGCTGGCGTTCGCGGTCGAGCCCAGCATGATCATGCCGTTGCCGAACACCAGCTGCGCATGCTGCACGACGCCTTTGTCGTCGCTGTAGACGGCCTGCTTCGCGAAGCCGAACGCGCGGCACAGCCAGTCGATCGCGGCGAGGGCGTCGTCGTAGCGCAGGCTGGGGATGATGGTCGAACCTGTCTTCCTGGGCATCGCGAACCTCCGGTCGTTTTCGTGTGGTTTCGTATGCAGAAGAGACTAACGATGGCCGCGGCGGGCGTCTTGTAGATTTCGGCAATGCCCGGGCGCGCTAGACGCCGGTCAGCGGAACATGGTTCGCATGCTCGCCGCACGACGCAACATACGCCGACGGCGTCATGCCCGAGAACTCGCGGAACTCGCGCACGAGGTGCGGTTGATCGTAGAACCCGCAGTCGGCGGCGACGCGGCTCCATTCGACGCGGCCATCGCGGCGCGCACTCGCCACGACTGCGCGGAAACGCTGCAGGCGCGCGTAACGTTTTGGACTCATGCCGACGTGTTCGCGGAATACCGAGCCGAAGCGACGCGGCGACAGGCCGGTTTCGCTGCAGATGTCCGCGATGCGCGTGATCGAGGGTGCACGCTGCAGCCAGGCGGCCGCCATGGCGACCATTGCGGGCAAGGTTGCGGCGCCGGCGATTCCGAGCAGCCAGCGATGCAGCAGCGCGATCCGCGCACCGGCTCCGTCGGCTTCGAGCAGGCGCTCGCGCAGACCGGCTGCGCGTGCGCCGACGATGTCGGCGAGATCTACGTGGTCGTTGGCCAGCACATCCATGCGCTCGCGGAAAAACGGCGCGGCGCCGCCGCAGCGGAACACGACGCCCATCACCGCGACCTGCTCGGCGGTGTCGATGACGAAGCTGCGATGGCGGGGCGCATCGATCGCCGCGCCGGCGAACCGGCGGCATGGCAGACCGGACACGTCTTCGTAGACGCGCGTCTGGTCCTCGGCGAGGTTGATGATCAATCCCGCGTTGGCGACGGGCAGCATGCGCTCGAAGCGATGCGCCGGCGGCGGCGCCTGCCAGTCCCAGATCGACTCGACGAGATCGGAAAGCGGCGCGGGCGGCTTTAGCGTTTCGAAACCCATGGTCGATGCCGGTGAGATTGCACGCCGAGGTTACACGCGTCGAGCCGGTGATGCAGCGCGCCTGCGCGATCAGCCGGCGCCGAGTTTCTGCTGGAGCTCGGCGAATTGGCGCCGCGCCGGCGCGCTGTCGACGAAGCGCACGCCGAGCAGCGGAGCCATACGCGTCAGCAGCGTGTTCGCCTCGGCCTGCTCGCCGCGCGCAGCCAGGAGCTGGGCGAGCTGCAATTCCGCTTCGAGTGTCGCGTTCGCGTCCTTGCCGATGCCCGCGCCGAGAATCTGCACCGCGCGGCGGAGCTCGGGTTCGGCCTCGGCGAGGCGTCCCTGGTCGCGTAACACCAGCGCGCGTATTCGCGCGACCGCGCCGTGCCGTGGATGCTCGGCCGGAAACAATGCGGTGAATTGTGCGGACGCCTGATCGGCGTAGCGCATCGCCTCGTCGAACCGGCCCGAGCGGCGCATCCAGTCGGCGAGATGCGCGAGGCGACGCCCGCGTTCGATGTTGAGATCGAGCGAGTCGGTACCGCCCTCGATGTCCCGATTGAGCAGCGGCCACGCTGCGTCGAGCCTGCCGGCGAGGAGCAGGCTGCGGCCGAGGTTCTGCCGGTAGGTCGGCAGGCGCGGATCGTTCTCGTGCGCCTGCGCGCGATCGAGCACTTCGCCGAACATCTCGATCGACGCGGCGTAGTCGCCGGCCTGTTCGAGCAGGCTGGCGAGATTGTTGAGCGAGATGAAGTAGGTCGCCGTATCGCGCTGCTCAGCGGCGCGCAGCAGATCGACGTTCTCACGCAACAGGGCGGTCGACTCGACGATGCGTCCCTGCAGCTGGATCGCCTGGGCGAGATTGTTGCGCGCGGTGATCGCCCAGGTACTGTCCGCGCTCAACGTGCGCAACCGCGTGGTCAGCATCTTGCGCAGCAGCGCTTCGCCTTCCGCGTAACGTCCCTGCTGCTCGTAGACTTCGGTCAGGAAGCCGGTTGCGGCGAGCACTTCCACCGAGTCGTCTGACGTGCGCGCGCGCAACAATTCGATGCTGCGCTTGGCATTGGCTTCGGCCGCGTCGAACTGGCCCATGCGCATCTCGACTTCGGCCAGCGCATACAGCGACTGGCCGACGCGAATGCCTTCGGCGCCATCGCTCTGACGCGCATAGTCCAGCGAGCGCTGCAAGCTTGCCTGGCCCGCTTGCGGATTGCCGTTGCGTGCTTGCGCAAGGCCGAGTGTCGACAACAGATCGGCCAGTGCGGCCGGATCCTTCTGTGGCGCCGCGTCGATCCTTCCGGTGCTGCAGCAAGGCGAGGCCTTGCTGCAGCACCGGTTCGGCCGCCGCGGATTGTTCGGCAAGGTTCAACGCATATCCCTGCTCGGCGAGGTACGCCGCGCGGCGTTGCGCCGTGCCGTGCGCGGCCTCGAGATCGGCGGCGGTGGCAAGACTCGCCGCGGCTTCGAGCGGAACGCCGAGCTCCATGTAGATCTGGCCGAGCGCGGCGAGCAGGCGTGCCTGCTGCAGCGGCGAGCCGGACAGGCGCTTGTCGATTTCGCGGCGGCCGCGATCGACCAGCTCGCGCGGCGCGATCGGCTGGGTGCCGGTTTCCTCCGGCGATGCGGAGTGGAACAGGGCGACGAGATAATCGACGACGCGCTCGGCATTGGTCGACTCCTGCCGGGCCTGCGCTTCGGCGCGCAGCGCGCGGTCGCGTTCGCCGGCGAGGCGCCAGGTGAACACGATCGCCATCACCAAGGCGGCGGCGATCGCCGCGGTGGCGAAGCGATGACGGCCGATGAACTTGGCGACGCGATAGTGCAATCGGTCGGGCGCAGCGTGCACGGGCCGTCCGCGCAGATGGCGCTGCAGGTCGTCGGCGAGCGCTGCGGCGGACACGTAGCGGCGCTCCGGCTCCGTATGCGTCGCCTTCGCCACGATCAGATCGAGCTCGGACGGAACGCGGTACTGCGGACGCGTCGCCGTTTCGCTCGGGCGCGGCAGACGTTCGTCGGCGCCGGCGCCGGGCGGTTTGTCGGCGAGCACTTCATAGAGCAGCAGGCCGAGACCGTAGACATCGGTCGCGGTACTGACCGGATCGCCGCGACGCTGCTCCGGACTCGCATAAGCCGGCGTGAACCATGGCATGCCGGTCTGTGCGGCGCCGTCGCCGGTATTACTGAGCAGCTTGGCGATGCCGAAATCCAGCAGCACCGGTTCGCCGTCCGCGCGCACGAGTACGTTCGCAGGCTTGAGATCGCGATGGATCACCAGACGCTGATGCGCGAACTGCACCGCCCCGCAGACTTTCTGGATCAGGCGCAGGCGGTCGGCGAGCGACAGATCGCGTGTGCGGCAGAATTCATTGATCGGCTGGCCCTCGACGTATTCCATGACGAGATAGGGCTGGCCGTCAGCCGTGCTGCCGCCGTCGAGCAGTCGTGCGATGTGCGGATGGCTGAGATCGGCGAGGATCTGCCGCTCGCGCCGTATGCGCTCGGTCGCATCGCGTGTCGGAATGCCGCGCAGCAACTTGATCGCGACGTGACGATGAAAACTGTCGTCGGCGCGCTCGGCGAGGAACACGGTGCCCATGCCGCCGCTGCCGATTTCCTCGATCAGCTGGTACGGGCCGAGGCGGCGCTCGACCTGGCTCGCGGCAGTCGCGCGCGCGGAAGCGTCGCGTACCTGACGCGTGATGCTGACGCGCGGGCCGCTGTCGGCGTCGAACAGCGCCTTCGCCTCGCGGCACAGGTCGGCGTCCGCTCCGGTCGAAGCGAGCCACGCGTCGTGCTCGTCGGCCGGTCGTTCCAGCAGGCCTTCGAACAGTTCCTGCAGTCGCCGCCAACGGGCGTCGCTCATGCGGCGAGTCTCTGCTTGAGCCAGGCGCGGGCGAAGCGCAACTCGCGATCGATCGTCGGCACCGAGATTTCGAGCACTTCGGCAATCTCCTCGCGCTTGAGGCCGAGCAGGTAGTTGAGCTCGACGATCTCGCATTTGCGGCCGTCGACCGCGCGCAGCGCCTCCAGTGCCTCGTCCAGCTCAATCGCATCGCTGTCCTGGTTCTCGGCCTGGTCCACCGCGGAAAGCGTGACGTGCACTTCGTTGCCGCCGCGCTTGTCGCTCGAACGCGCGCGCGCGGTGTCGACCAGGATGCGGCGCATCGCGACGCTGACGACGCCATAGAAATGACGGCGGTCCTGCCAGTGGGTGTCGGTGCCGATCAGGCGCAGGAACAACTCGTGCGCGAGCTCGGTCGGCTGCAAGGTGAGCTGGTTGCCGAACTGACGCAGATGCTTGCCGGCGATCGCGCGGACCTGCGCGTAGACCAGCTCGGTCAGGCGTTCGGCGGCGGCGCCGTCGCCGCCGCTCCAGGCATGGAGCAGGCGCGTGACGTCGCGTGCGGCAGACGGGCCGCCGGCGAGATCCTGCCCCTGCGCAGTGCTCGAACCGTCGTTCATATGCGGTGCTATTGCCGGCATGCAGCCGGCTGATAGGAAATCCCCCTCAAGTGACGGTGGGCTGAAGCCCACCCTACGTGTTCATAGGGTGGGCCTTGGCCACCGTCGCCAAAACGGTGGGCCAAGGCCCACCCTATAAGCGATCAAAAGGATGGGCGGAGCACGCTTGTGCCGATGTTACGAACGCGCTGGAAGCATACAAGTCCGCCTGCCGAAACGCATTCAGATTACTGCCGATCCGTTCCATGTTCGGGTGTGAAGCAGGTCCGCTTCAGTCCGGTGAACAGGCCACGCCGCCGCGCAAATGCGCTGCTAGAATGCCGCCGAGTCGCCAGGGCAGGAAGGAACCTTGGCGGCGGTCGCGTGGAGCGCCCAGGGCGCTGTGCAAAGCAACGCGCGGAGGAGTTTTAGATGAAGAAGTCCATTCTTGCATTGCTGCTGGTCGCGGGACTCAGCGCAAATGCATTCGCGGCCGGCAAGCCGTCGGTCGGCGTCGCCGAGTTCAAGAACGAGTCAGCCGCCGGTTGGTGGCGCGGCGGCGTGGGTTGGGAATTATCGGGCATGTTGTCGAACGAACTGTCGAGCAGCGGCGACTTCCGCATCGTCGAGCGCGCCAAGCTCGAGAAAGTTCTCGAAGAACAGAATCTCGCCGCGTCCGGTCGCGTGCGCTCGGGTACCGGCGCCAAGATGGGCCAGGTGACCGGCGCCGATTACCTGGTGTTCGGCACGGTGACGGCTTACGAGGAAAACACCGCGAGCACTGGTGGCGGCTTCAGCATCAAGGGCATTTCGCTGGGTGGCAAAAAATCCGAGGCGTATCTCGCAGTCGATATCCGCGTGGTCAATTCGTCCACGGGCGAAGTCGACTTCTCGCGCACGATCGAAGGGCGCAGCTCGGGCGGCGGCGTTTCCGTCGGCGTGTATCGCGGCGGCTTCGGCGGCAATCTCGCGCACGAGGAAAACACGCCGGCCGGCAAGGCGATCCGCGCCGCGCTGGTCGAAACCAGCGACTACCTCGCTTGCGTGATGGTCAAGCGCGACGGCTGCGAAGCCGAGTACAGCGCCAAGGAACAGAAGCGTCGCGCCGGCGACAAGAAGGCGCTCAAGCTCGATTGATTGGATTCATCGGCGGAAGACTCCGCCGGACAGGATGAAAAACGGCGGGCTCAGGCCCGCCGTTTTTTTTGTCGATCAGCGCTGCGGCGGACGCGGGCCGCGGCGATTGCGATTGTTGCGCGGCCCGCGCGGCGGACCGTCGTGGATAGAGTTGCCGGGCGTGCCGGGCTGCGGTCCGTGCGCGCGCGTCGTATTGCCGATGTTGTCGGGCTGGCCCGTCGGCGGTGCGCGATTACCGTCCTGGCGCTGCCCGCCGGGTGGACCGGCGCGGTTGCTCGGGCGTTTGCGGCCCGGCGCGCCGTTGGATTCGGGGAACCAGCTGCGCAGGACGACCCGGTTCCTTGTATTGCGAGTTGGCCTGCTGCGGATTCGGCTTGCGGCCGGGACCGCCGCGTCCGGGCGTATTGCGACCTGGACCTGCGCCGGGACGCTGCCCCGCACCGGTGCGAGGAGGCCCGCCACCGGCGCGTTGACCGCCGGCCGGGCGCTGTCCACCGCCGGGGCGTCCACCGGCCGGGCGCTGACCGCCGCCTGGGCGTTGGCCGGAAGCAGGACGGCCGCCCGGGCCGCCGGGCCCGCGTTGCCTGCGTCCGCCCGGTTTGCCGGACGGTGCACGCCAGCCGTCGTCGCGCATGCGATCGAAGGCGGCGAATTCGCGCGCTTCGTCGTGCGCACCGCCGGTCCATGCCTGCTGCGATTTCCCGGTCGGGCGGAATTCGGTCGGCGGAGCGCGGCGCTGGCCGATTACCGGCGCGAGCGTCAACCGCGGCACGCGTTCGGGCATGCCGGCCTTGTCGCGCAATGCGGCGACGAGCTCGGGAGCCACATCCTCGCAGTGACCGCGACGCAGCGCGCGCGGCAATTCGATGTTGCCGTAGCGGATGCGCTTGAGGCGGCTGACCATCAGGCCCTGCGATTCCCACATGCGCCGCACCTCGCGGTTGCGGCCTTCGCGGATGACCACGCGGAACCAGGAGTGGCTGCCGCCGCGGCTGATCACCGCGATGTCGTCGAAATGCGCAGGTCCGTCCTCGAGCTCGACGCCGCGCTTGAGTTTTTCCAGCACTTCGTCCGGCACTTCGCCGTGCACGCGGCAGATGTACTCGCGCTCGATCTCCGAACGCGGATGCATCAGCGAGTTGGCGAGGTCGCCGTCGGTGGTCAGCAGCAGCAGGCCGGTGGTGTTGATATCGAGACGGCCGACGGCGACCCAGCGCGCGCCCTTGAGCAGCGGCAGCTGTTCGAACATCGTCGGCCGGCCTTCGGGATCGTCGCGCGTCGCGACGACGCCTTCGGGTTTGTTGTACGCCAGCATCTGCGCGTGCTCGGCGTTGTCGCCGACGACCACGAAACGCTTGGCGTCCATCTCGACGCGGTCGCCTGCGCGCACGCTGAGGCCGATGCCGGCGGCGACGCCGTTGACCAGCACTTCGCCGGCTTCGATGCGCTGCTCGAGCATGCGCCGCGAGCCGAGGCCTGCGTTGGCGAGAACCTTGTGCAGGCGCTCATCGAGCGCGGGTGCGTCGGTTGCGTTGGGACGCTTGAGCGTCAGGAGTGAACGGGCGGAGGTTGTCATGCTGCGGGTTCCGGGGTGTCGTCGCGCACAGCGGATTCGGCGTGTGCGTCGACTTCGTCATCAGGGGAGGGCGCGTCTTCGCGCGTTTCATCAGTGAGCGCCGGCGTCTCGCCGGGCGCATTTGTTTGGGTTTCGGTTTCGATTTCGGCATCGACGGCGAGCGCGGCGGGAATCGTGCCGTCGCGAGGCCCGAACGCAAGCTGCAGATCGAGGTCTTCGATGTCGCGCACCTCACTGAGCGGCGGCAACTGGTCGAGCGATTTCAGGTTGAAGTAGTCGAGGAAGGCCTTGGTCGTGCCGAACAGCGCCGGCTTGCCGGGCAGGTCGCGGTAGCCGACCACGCGCACCCACTCGCGTTCCTCCAGCGTCTTGACGATGCTGCTGGCGACGCCGACGCCGCGGATCTGCTCGATCTCCGCACGCGTGATCGGCTGGCGGTAGGCGATCAGCGCGAGCGTTTCGAGCAGCGCACGCGAGTAGCGCGTCTGCCGCTCGGACCACAGGCGCGAAACCCAGGGATGCACTTCCTCGCGGACCTGGTAGCGGAAGCCGGAGGCGACTTCGATGAGCTCGACGCCGCGACCGGCGGCGTCCTCTTTCAATTCCTCGAGCGCCCGCGCGATCTCCTCGTGCGGCGGCGTGTCCTGCTCGTCGAACAAGGCGGCCAGCTGCGGCAGCGAGAGGGGTTGTCCCGCGGCCAGCAGCGCGGCTTCGAAAATGCGTTTGATCTGGGTGAGTTCGGCCATGTGTCTTTGCTTCATTCGCCGGCTGTCGCCAGCGATTTGAGGTAGATCGGAGCCAGTGCGGCGTCCTGCATGATCTCGATCAGTTGTTCCTTGGCGAGCTCGAGCAGCGCCAGGAACGTGACGATGATGCCGAGCTTGCCTTCGCTGACTTCGAACAGCTTCTCGAAACGATGGAACTCGCCGTCGCCGAGCGCGCGCAGCACTTCGCTCATGCGATGGCGCACGCTGAGCGCCTCGCGCTGGACCGCGTGGTGGCCGTGCAGGTCGGCGCGCTTGAGCACGTCCTTGAGCGCCAGCAGCAGCTCGCGCAGCTCGACCGGCGGCGGCAGGCGGATCACGTTGCGGTCGGAGACGAACGCGCTGGCGACGGTGACGTCGCGATCGATGCGCGGCAGCGCGTCGATGTCCTCGGCTGCCTTCTTGAAGCGTTCGTACTCCTGCAGGCGGCGGATCAGCTCGGCGCGCGGATCCTCCTCGAGGCCTTCCTCGGCCGGCGGGCGCGGCAGCAGCAGGCGCGACTTGATCTCGGCCAGGATCGCGGCCATGACCAGGTATTCGGCGGCGAGCTCGAGTTTCAGCTCGTGCATCATCTCGATGTAGTCGACGTACTGGCGCGTGATCTCCGCGATCGGTATGTCGAGGATGTCGAGGTTCTGCCGGCGGATCAGGTACAGCAGCAGGTCGAGCGGACCTTCGAACGCATCGAGAATGACTTCGAGCGCATCCGGCGGGATGTACAGGTCCTGCGGAATGACCAGCATCGGTTCGCCGCGCACCAGCGCAAGAGGAATCTCCTGCTGCCGAGCTGCCCCTGCAAACGTTGTGCTGCCTTCGTCGGTGCTGGCGTGTTCGTTGGTCTGAATAGTCATATCGATCCAATGACGCCGGGCGCCTCACGGCGCGGGTCGTGCACAGATCAGTTGCGAGTTGCGGCGTAGCGCGCTGGTAATGCGACGGCGCCCTTACCCTGGCGCGTCAGCCTGCAACAAATACTCTTCGGAGCCCCGAGCCCCGGAGAGTGGAAAAAGCCATTGGGCCGCGGGGATGACGGCGCGCCATTTCGGCACCGCTTTCGGATGCGGGAGGTATCCGACCCCTTTGGTTGGCGTCAAGACTACGCGCAAAGTGCAGTGCGAGTCCAGTGCTGGGCTTGGGGGTTTGGGTGAGTTCTGGTTCCATTACTTAGCCGTTGGTATGCGCGGCTTGGACGTTTATCGCTCTCCGGAAGGATGGGAAGCCGGACCAGCACTGATCTTCCCGGGCATGCTGAGGGAACTGCTGGTTGGCCAGAAGGACTGATGCGCCGCTACTCGAAGCCGTCGCGGAATATCAGGTTCGAGAGCGCAGCGCCGGGGACGGAATAGAGCGCCAGCGCAGGCACGACAATGCCACCGCGTTCCACCCCGAAGGCCCCATAGACCGCACCATCGTCGAGCACGCTCCAAGCCATCTGACTGTACGGTGCATTCGTGCTACCGACGAAAAAACCTGCGGTCGCGTGCAGCGAAACGGGATCGAGTAGGGCGAACGTCCCGCTGCCTTCGGCGACCAGATCAGTGACGAGATAGCCCCAACGGCTCCACGAAAGGGCCATCCAGAAAGCCCCGGCACGAAGCGAGGTCGCCACGTGGCCGTCCGCGTCGAGCAGCCACAAAACATCTTCCTGCGCATTCATGTCGTACGCCGACAAGAGCCAGTGTCCGTCGATGGGCCCAGCCAGCTGATTCGGTTGGGAAAATGCCGTTACCTCAGCGAGTGGAAACGATGCGGTCGGAAGGCCATCCGACCCGATGGCGCGCAACGTGAGCAATCCGTCGATCGAGTAAGCAGGGATCACTGCGAGCGCACCGCCGTCGTCCGCGAGTGCGACGAATGCTTCGCTTTCCGGGAACTGGTAGCGCCACATGAGGCTGCCATCGCCCGATATCCGCAGGACGGTGATATAGCGCGGTGGGCAGCCGACGCTGCAGATCACATCGCCCTTCACGACCAGCGTCACGCTGTCATCCGCGAGGCGACGAGCGCCGTCGATATGGAAAAAATCGTCCGGGATTACATGGGTGTAGGAGCCCAGGCCGACACCGTCGCTGCGGACGCGCTGCCAAGCCACGCCTTGCATGAAAGGCGTTGCCAGCATGAGGACGTCCGATGCCGTGCCCAACAGCCGGATAACCGTATTGTCCGCCACGCCCGCACTGACGCCGACGCTCGAGATCACGTGACCGTCGCCATCAAATCGCTCGATGGTGGCCGTACCGTCTGGAGACGTCGATGTAGGGTGATGCCGGCGCGCGGCCCAGGCACCGCCGTCGGAGACCAGATTCGAGGCGACCCATCGATCCTCGCCGGCACTCCATCCCCCACACCACTCGCAGATGCTGGCGCGCCAACGCTCGCTTCCTTCCGGTGAATAGGCGACCAGACGATAGTCAAGATTCACGAGCGCACCGACACCGGAAAGAGCGTCGACCGAATGAATGGAGTCTGCTCCCGGCATCGAGCAGGCGCTGGCGAGATGCGTGATCGCACCGGAAGGATCGAGACTCAGCAATCTCGGCGAAACCCCGCACGAGGCCGAAGCGAGCGAATCATCCCGTACGAGCAATTCGATCTTCCCGTCCACCACGATGCCGCGGCTGACCGTCGCATCTGGGTCGGGTGACAGCGATTGCGTCCACAGCACATGGCCTTCGCCGTCGAGCGCGGTCGCGATCACCCCGAAACTTGCATGACGCGTGGTGACGATGCCGGACTCGCGCGCCACGAAATCGTCCGCAGGAGCAGCCCAGAGCACAGCACCGGAATCCAAGTCCAGCCGCCGGACTTCGGGAACCGCACTCGTCGCGAGTGCGTAGACAGCTCCATCCGCGTCGTGGTCGACGTGGGTGTAGCGCACGTCGATTTCGGTCTCCACTGCAAAATCACGCGTGCCGTCCGAATGGTAACGAGCAAAGAACCCGGGTTGCGATGACCCACCGCCCCCGCCAACGGAGACGCCGCCGTCCGGGGACACATCGATCGCGAGTGCATAGTTGGCGATGCAATCGGTGCAAAGGAAGTAGTCCGCCGACATCAGCGCGCCGTCGAGATCGAATCGCAGTACCGCCGCGTCGTTCGAACTTTCGCTCAGCAGGCTTCCTCTGGATGCGACCCAAATCGTATTGTTCGCGTCGATGCTGAAATCTTTCGCCCAGAGGTACCGACCGCCATCTCCATTGTTGACGATCCAGCGCGTCTCACCGCTTCTGCCGACGCGAGACAAGCTGGTTTCCTGTAACGCCAATGCCGAGCCGTCCTCGAGGACGAGCAGATTTCTGCATCCGTTGGGGTATGCGCCTGGCGCGACAATCGACCATTCCACGCGAAGATCCTCGTCAACACGCAGCAATCGACATGTGCCGTAGTACGAGCCGGCAAGAATGTAGGCGGCATCGCCGGAAGGGTCGACGCGCAGGATGACGTCGGTAAGGAAGTCATGGAGGCTGCCGTCGAGCACCGGAACCCAGCGCGCGGCACGTACGTTTCCGTCAGCGGCGAAGCGGCGCAAAAGCAGGGCCTGGCCCGTTGTCGTGGCCAGCAGCGTGTCGTTATCCGCTATGCGAGCCCAAGTGACGCCTTGCTCCGATGCAATATAGTCGCTTGCGAGAATCTGACGCGAAAACGCGGATATCCATTGCGGATATGACAGCGGCGGCGAATCGCCCGCGCGGGACGTCGTCGCAAGCGTAGGCACAAACAAGAGCAGCATTCCTGCAGTCCAAGTAAGTCGCGACTTCATCGGGCTGCCTCTCCCGGCTCGTCAATGTTCAACACAGGAAATCTTCCCGCGACGCAGCGCGTGAGGACCATAAACGCGACGGCAAGAGGAATCGTCAACATTCCACTCTCCTCGGCGAAAGTTCGAGCGAAAACCGCGCGCTTCCCGTGCGCGGTTGGAACAACCACCGCCGCGACTCCTATTGCGATACGGAAAAAGGCGGGTGCGTCCGCCGGAGATGTCCAAGCGTACCCCGATATCGGAAATAGTACGTCGTCGCGAACGCTCGCAAGACCATCGTGCGTACGCGCCGGAAAACCCGCATACATCCGCCGCTTCGGCGAGAACGTGATTTCGCGGACGAGCCACTGATTGTGCCGCCACCACCGCCGATGCACCTCACGTCCCAGTCGGCTACCATGGGCATCCGCTACGGATTTCGTTCAATGTGGTACACGATCATCGGCCTCGACCACACCGATTCACTGGCGCGCCGACAGACCGCGCGCGCCGCGCACCTGGAACGACTGCAGCAGCTGCTCTCGGAAGGCCGTCTCCTGCTGGCGGGAGCGTTTCCGGCCATCGATGCCGAAGATCCGGGGCCGGCGGGCTTCACCGGCAGTCTTATCGTCGCCGAATTCGAGGATCTCGAAGCGGCGCGCCGCTGGGCCGATGCCGATCCCTATATGGCAGCCGGCGTCTATCGCGAAGTGAACGTGCAGCCGTTCCGCAAGGCGCTGCCGTGAGCGATCGGGTGGAAACGATCCGCGTGCAGTTGACCGCCGCGCTGGCACCGGTCGCGCTCGATATCGAAGACGAAAGCCACCGTCATGCCGGCCACGCCGGCGCCCGCGATGGCCGCGGACATTTCCGCGTGCGCATCGTCAGCGCGTCGTTTGCGGGAAAATCGCAGCTCGCGCGCCACCGCGCGGTGTACGCGGCGCTGGGCGACCTGATGCAGACCGATATCCACGCGCTGGCCATCGAAGCCCGCGCCCCGCAGGAGGAGGAATGATGAAAGGCGAATTCGCGCGGCACGGCCGCACATACCTGGCGTTTGTGCTGATTGCCGCGCTGGCCGGTTGCGGCAGCGGCCCGGGCGACGACCAGGTGATCCGGCTCGCCGATCCGGGGCCGGCTGTCGAAACGGTCAACGGCCAGCCGGTGCCGCAGAAACTGCTGGACGCGGTGGCGCGATCGCGCAACTGGGACCTGTCCAAGCCCGAATTGCGCGAACGCGCGCTGAAGGAGCTGACCAACTACGTGCTGGCGGCGCAGATCGCGCGTGAGCAGAAATTCACCAGCGATCCCGATTTCGCCGCCACCGCCGAATTGAACCGCCTGCAGGGCCTGTCGGCCGCGACCGCCGCGGAATTCCAGAAACGCGCCCAGGTCGACGACAGCGTGTTGCGCGCCGAATACGACAAGCAGACGGCCAAGGCCGGCAGCGCGGAATACGACTTCGCCCACATCGTTTTCGCCACCCAGCCCGAAGCGATCAAGGCGGCCGGCGAAGTGGTTGCCGGCAAGTCGTTCGACGCGGTGCTCGAAGCACACAAGAAGGACGCGCGCCAGGCGCGGACGTTCACCCATATCCGCTCCGCGCAGTTGCCGGAGCCGATCGCCAAAACGCTGGAGTCGATGAAACCGGGCGAGACCAGCAAGATTCCGGGAGACCAGCAAGATTCCGGCCGAGACCAAGTTCGGCTGGCACGTCGTGCACCTGACCGCGGTCAAGCCGTACACGCCGCCTTCGTTCGACCAGGTCAAGGACAACCTGCGCCGCTCGCTGGTCAAGCGCGTCGGCGACGAGCAGTTCGCGAAGTTGCGTGAAGGCGCGAAAATCACGCTGGCGGAACCGGCTCCGGCGGCAGCGCCGTTTGCGGCCGCGAAGCCAGCGCCTGCCGTGGCAGCCGGGGACAAGGTTCCCGCGGCGGATGCGACGAAACCGAAGGATTGATCCAGCCATCGCGTCCATGCCGACCGCATCGAGCGGACGGAGCGGCGCGAAATTCTTGCGTGCGGGGCGCCGGCACCTGAAAATCCGCGCCCCGCTTGTGAAGGCGTGTCCGCGGCGCACCGGCGACATCGGCGTGCCCACGGCCTGCCATCCTGATTCTTTGTCGATGCATGCGCGCAGGGCGATGCATCCGAGGCTTTCGTTTCCATGCGCTTGACCACGATCAAACTGGCCGGCTTCAAGTCCTTCGTCGATCCGACCACGCTGCACCTGCCGACCAACATGTCCGGCATCGTCGGGCCGAACGGCTGCGGCAAGTCGAACATCATCGATGCGATCCGCTGGGTCATGGGCGAGAGCGCGGCGAGCAGGCTGCGCGGCGATTCTCTGACCGACGTGATCTTTTCCGGATCGTCGGGCCGCAAGCCGGTCGGCAGCGCGATGGTCGAGCTGCTGTTCGACAACTCCGACGGTCTGGTCGGCGGCGAGTACGCCGGCTACAACGAGATATCGGTCAAGCGCATCGTCAGCCGCGACGGCCAGTCGCAGTATTTTCTCAATGGCGTGCGCTGCCGCCGGCGCGACATCGCCGACGCGACATCGCCGATATCTTCCTCGGCACCGGCCTCGGCCCGCGCAGCTATTCGATCATCGAGCAGGGGATGATCAGCGAGATCGTCGAGGCCGCTCCCGAGCAGCTGCGCAACCATCTCGAGGAAGCCGCCGGCATTTCCAAGTACAAGGAACGGCGCAAGGAAACCGAGAGCCGCATCAAGGCCACGCGCGAGAATCTCGATCGCGTGCGCGACGTGCGCGACGAGGTCGACAAGCAGCTCGAACACCTCAAGCGCCAGGCGCGCGCGGCCGAGCGCTGGCAGGGTTACAAGAACGAACAGAAGAAGAAGGAAGCCGAGCTCAAGGCGCTCAGCCTGCGCGCGGCGCAGTCCGTGGTCGAAGGCCACAGCGCCGAGCTGCGCAAGGCCGAGCTGGCGATCGAGCAGCAGGTTGCGGAGCAGCGGCACGTCGAAGCCGAGCTCGAAACCGGCCGCGAGAAACACACAGGCAGCGCCGAGCATCTGAACAAGGTGCAGTCCGAGGTCTATCGCATCGGCGCCGAGATCGCGCGCGTCGAACAGCAGATCCAGCATCACAAGGAATTGAGCGAGCAGCTGCAGCGCGCGCGCGAGGAAACCGAACGCGCACACGCGGAGCTGGCCGCGCACATCAGCGACGACAGCGCGCGCCACGAAGAGGTGCAGCGACTGCTGGCCGAGGCGGAACCGAAAGTGGCGGAGCTGCACGCCGCGGACGAACAGGCCGCCGAAGCGGTGCGCGTGGCCGAAGCGAAAATCGGCGACTGGCAGGGCCAGTGGGACGCGCATGCGAACACTTCATCGCAGGCGGCGCAGTCGGCCGAGGTCGAGCGCACGCGCCTCGACTATCTCGATCGCCAGCTGCTGCAGGCCGACCAGCGTCGGGCCGCGCTCGATACGGAACGAGGCACTGCGAATCTCGATGAGCTGGGACAGGCACTGGCGTCACTCGACGAACAACACGTCGGCCTGCGCGGGCAGGTCGACGCACTGACGCAAGGCCTCGAAGAGCGCCGCAGCTCGGCCGAAGGCCTGCTGGAGCGCGAGCGCGCCGTGCACACGGCATTGAGCGCGAAACGCGGCGAGCTGGAATCGGTGCGCGGGCGTCTCGCGTCGCTCGAAGCGCTGCAGCACGCGGCGCTCGGCGAGACCGGCGCGGCGGCCACCGAATGGCTGCAACGCACCGGACTGGGCAATCCGCGGCGTCTCGGCGAGGCATTGCAGGTCGACGCCGGTTGGGAGCGCGCGGTCGAAACCGTACTCGACGGCTGGCTCGAAGCGGCATTGATCGACGATCCGCAGAACGCGGCGGCAGAGCTCGCTTCGCTGCGCGAAGCCGATCTGACCCTGATGGCGAGCACCGCGGACACGGCTGCGGCTGCGCAGGGAACACTGGCTGCCTTCGTCGAAGGTCCGGCCGTTGCACGCCAGCTGCTGGCCCGCGTGCGCACCGCTTCGTCGCTCGATGAAGCGCGCAGCCTGGCGATCCGTCTGACCGCGGGCGAGTCGGTGGTCACGCCGGCCGGCGAATGGCTGGGTGCGGGTTTCGCGCGCGTGCAGCGCGGCGCCGGCTCGCAGGTCGGTGTCATCGCGCGCGAGCGCGAGATCCGCGAGTTGACCGCGCGCGTACGTGAGCTCGAGGGCGAGGTCGCCGGGCATATCGAGGCGGCCGAATCCGGCAAACGCGAGCGCGTCGAGGCGGAGCAGGCACGCGACGACGCGCAGCGCGAGCTGTACACGGCGCACCGGCGCCTGGCCGAAATCTCCGGCCAGCTGCAGAGTCAGCGCGGACGCATCGACAGCGCGCAGGAGCGCATGGCGCGCATCGCGCAGGAGCTCGGCGAGCTCGAACAGAAGATCGCCAGCGATCGCGAACAGGCGCGCGAGGCACGCACGCGTCTCGAAGCGTCGGTCGGCGCGCGAGGCACGCACGCGTCTCGAAGCGTCGGTCGAACGCATGAGCGAGCACGAACAACGGCGCCAGCTGCTCGACAGCGAGCGGCGGGCGCTGCTCGAAGCGCGCGAAGAAGCGCGCATGAATGCGCGCGAAGTGGGCGAGAGCGCGCACCAGATGGCCTTGTCGGTCGAGTCACGCCGCGCCGCGCTGGCGTCGCTGGAGCAATCGCTGCAGCGCATGCAGGGCCAGCTGGCGCAATTCGAAACGCGCCGCAACGAGATCGCCGCGCAGCTTTCGTCCGGCAGCAGTCCGGTTGAAGGCCTGGAGAGCGAACGCCAGACATACCTGAATCAGCGATTGTTGGTCGACAAACAGCTCGTCGAGGCGCGCCAGGCGCTGCAGGAGCAGGATGCCGAGCTGCGCCGGCTCGAGCAGGAACGCCATCGCATCGAGCAGGTCCTGAACGAACGCCGCGAAGAGATTGCCGAGACGCGCCTGCGCGAACAGGAACACAAGCTGCGCGCGCAGGCGCTGAGCGCGGCGATCACCGAGGCCGGCTTCGAGCTGCAGGCGATCTTCGATGCGTTGCCCGCCGAAGCCGAGGCCGAGCTGTGGCAGGGCGAGCTTGCCGAGATCGAGCAGAAGATCCGCCGTCTCGAGCCGGTGAATCTTGCCGCGATCCAGGAATTCGAGGAGCAGTCGCAGCGCAAGACCTATCTCGACGCGCAGCTGACCGACCTCAACACCGCGCTGGAAACGCTCGAAGGCGCGATCCGCAAGATCGACAAGGAGACGCGCCAGCGCTTCAAGGAAACCTTCGACCGCGTCAACACCGGCATCCAGGAACTGTTCCCGCGCCTGTTCGGCGGCGGTCACGCGTATCTGGAACTGACCGGCGACGATCTGCTGTCGACCGGCGTAACGATCATGGCGCGCCCGCCCGGCAAACGGGTCAGCTCGATCTCGCTGCTGTCGGGCGGCGAGAAGGCGCTGACCGCGGTCGCGCTGGTGTTTTCGATTTTCCGCCTGTTTTCGATTTTCCGCCTCAACCCGGCGCCGTTCTGCCTGCTCGACGAGGTCGACGCGCCGCTCGACGAGGCCAATATCGGACGCTTCTCATCGCTCGTCACCGAGATGAGCGAGCACGTGCAGTTCATCTTCGTCACCCACAACAAGGGCACGATGGAAGCCGCACGCCAGCTGTGTGGCGTTACCATGCGCGAGCCGGGCGTGTCGCGGCTGGTGCAGGTGGACCTCGCCGAAGCCGCTAAACTCGCAGGCGCGGCTTGACGGAGCGGAAGATTGAAGATTGAACCACGAAGAACACGAAGGACACGAAGACAGCAGGACAAGAGAACTTGTCCGTTTTTTCTTCGTGGTCTTCGTGGTCTTCGTGGTTCAATCTTTTAACCAACACTCGAGGAAACGCGCATGGAACCGCAGGCCCTGAGCGCGACCGACCTTCGCATCATCGTCGCCGTCATCGGCGTTCTCGCGCTGGCCCTGATTTATTTCTTCGGCCGGCCGCGGAAGCCGGGGCAGGGCAAGCGCCGTGCGCTGAAGCGCGGCGAGGACGAGCGCATCGAACCGACGCTCGGCGAAGACGGCGTCGAGCCTGAGCAGGGCGAGCTCGATGTGTCGCTGCGCGCCGAGCTCGATCGCCTCGGCCGCGAACCCGGTACGCCGGGCGCGCGTTCCGGCGTTGCGCGATCGCACCTGGGTGCGCGGCCCGATCGCAAGATCGAGCGCATCGTCACCTTGTTCGTGGCGATGCGTCCGGGCGATACGCTGGCTGGCTCCGACGTCGTCGTCGCCGCCGAAAAGGCCGGACTGGAATTCGGCGACATGGGCATCTTCCATCGCCTCGCATCCGGCAAGGCCGGCGAAGGCCCGGTTTTCAGCATGGCCAACATGGTCAAGCCGGGCAGCTTCGACATGAGCAAGCTCGACGGACTGCGCACGCCGGGCGTCACGCTGTTCATGACCTTGCCGGGACCGCTGCCGGCGCTCGATGCGTGGGAAATGCTGCTGCCGACCGCGCAGCGGCTTGCCGAGCTGCTCGATGCGAGGGTGCTTGACGAGGAACGCAACACGCTCGGACGCCAGCGCATCGCGCATCTGCGCGACGAGCTGCGCGCGTGGGATCGGCAGCAGGAACGCAATCAGATACGGCCGGGGCGTTAATCGCGGTGGGCCAAGGCCCACCCTATAAAAGCACCTTGGCCTTATAGGGTGGGCCTTGGCCCACCATGCGTCACATCACCGCGCATAGGCGCCCGCCAAAACATCCAGATGCGCCCGCTCCTCATCGCGCAGAAACGGTGCGATCAACATCATCACCTGATGTATCCCGCGGCTGAGATCAGCCTGGCTAGCTTCGGCCTTGCCCCCGCGCACCGCGATGAAGCTCAGCCAGAACGTCGCGATCAGCAACACGTTCTCGGCCAGCGCCTGGATTTCAGGCGCGCTGGCACGCATGACACCCGCGCGCGTGAGCCCCCGCATCATCTCGGCCGCGCTTGCCGATCCACGCGTCATGATGCGCGCGAAACGCAGCTTCAATTTGCGGTTGCGCGCGAGGATATCGACCAGGTCGCGATACAGGAACCGGTATTCCCACAGGCACTCGAACACCAGGTGCAACTGCAGCCAGATATCCTCGAGATTCGGCAGCCGGTCCTGCGGCACGAGCAGGGCGTCGTCGATGCGCGCCTCGTAGCGCGAGAACAGCCGCTCGACGATGTCGTCCTTGTTGCGGAAGTGGTAGTAGAGATTGCCGGGGCTGATGCCGATCTCGTCGGCGATGTGGTTGGTCGTGACGTTCGGCTCGCCTTGCGCATTGAACATCGCGAGGCTGCTGTCGAGGATGCGCTCGCTGGTCTGGCGCGCCATGCGCGGAGGACTTCGGCCGGCTTCAGCCGCCCAGCTTCTTTACCAGGTCGATGTATTTCTGCATCGCCTCGTCGCCCTTGGTGCCCTTGAGCTTGGCCCAGGCTTCGTACTTCGCGGTGCCGACGAAATCGAAGAAACCCGGCTTCGGCCCGGACACGTCGCCCTCGGAGCCCTGCTTGTACAGCGCGTAGAGCTTCAGCAACGTGTCGTTGTCGGGGCGTTCGGACAATTTCTTGACGTCTTCCGAAGCCTTGTCGAAGCGCGCTTTGAGATCGGACATGGGCTCACCTGGACGATGCACTGCATGCGTATGCTGAGCTTACATCAGCGCCGCGGAAGTGCGTAGCCACGCATGCTGGGCGCGGCTATGCTTTCGGCATGGCGCAAGGCGGACCTGCGGGGAGAGATCGGTCATGAGTTATTTCGTCACGGGCGCGACCGGTTTCATCGGCCGGCATCTTTTGCAGAAACTCCTGCAGCGGAAGGGAACGATCTACTGCCTGGTGCGCAAGGAATCGCTGGGCCGGTTCAAGACGATCTACTGCCTGGTGCGCAAGGAATCGCTGGGCCGGTTCAAGGATATCCGCGAGCAGCTGGGTGCGAGCGAGGAGCGGCTGGTTGCGGTGACCGGGGATCTGGCCAGGCCGAAGCTCGGTGTCACGCCGCAGACCCTGCGCGATCTGACCGGCAAGATCCGCCAGTTCTTCCACCTGGCCGCGGTCTACGACCTGAGCGCCGATGCGGAAAGCCAGATCGCGGCCAACGTCGAAGGCACGCGGCATGCGCTGGAATTCGCCGACGCGATCAAGGCGGGTGTGTTCCACCATGTCAGCTCGATCGCCGCCGCGGGGCTGTATCCGGGCGTGTTCCGCGAGGACATGTTCGACGAAGCCGAAGATCTCGACCATCCGTATTTCCGCACCAAGCACGACGCCGAAGCGCTGGTGCGCAAGGAATACGCGCGGCCATACCGGATCTATCGCCCCGGTATCGTCATCGGCAGCTCGACCACCGGCGAGATCGACAAGATCGATGGACCGTACTATTTCTTCCGCCTGATCAAGAAAATGCGCCAGACGCTGCCGCCGTGGATGCCGACGATCGGCCTCGAAGGCGGCCGCATCAACCTGGTGCCGGTCGACTGGGTCGCCGCCGCGCTGGATCACATCGCGCACAAGCCGGGCCTCGATCAGCACACGTTCCACCTGACCGATCCGGCGCCGCGGCGCATCGGCGAGGTGCTGAACCTGTTCGCACGTGCCGGCCATGCGCCGCAGATGACGATGCGGCTGGATGCGCGCATGTTCGGTCTGGGAACGTCATCTCGACCCGGATCTGTTCGTCGACCATTCGCTGAGCGGCAAGGTCAAGAACAAGGTCGTCGTCATCACCGGGGGCTCGTCCGGCATCGGCAAGGCGGCGGCGCAGAAGATCGCATCGGCCGGAGGCAAGGTCGTCATCTGCGCGCGCGGTGCCGATGAGCTCGCGGCGACGAAGAAGGAAATCGAGGCTGCGGGAGGAACGTGCCACACCTACATCGTCGATCTGGCCGACCTTGCTTCCTGCGATGCGTTCGTCCAGCAGGTGATTGCCGATCACGGCCGCGTGGACATCCTCATCAACAACGCCGGCCGCTCGATCCGCCGCGCGATCAGCGCGAGCTACGACCGCTTCCACGATTTCGAGCGCACGATGCAGCTCAACTATTTCGGTGCGCTGCGCCTGATCATGGGCGTGCTGCCGGTCATGGCCGAGCGCCATCGCGGACACATCATCAACATCTCGTCGATCGGCGTGCTGACCAACTCGCCGCGGTTTTCGGCCTACGTCGCCTCGAAAGCCGCGCTCGACGCGTTCTCGCGCTGCGCGCAGGCCGAGTTTTCGGACAACGGCGTCAACTTCACCACGATCAACATGCCGCTGGTGAAGACACCGATGATCGCACCGACCAAGATGTACGAATCGGTGCCGACGCTGACGCCCGAGGAGGCGGCCGACATCATCGTCGAGGCGATCATCGAGCGGCCGGTGCGCATCGCGACGCGGCTGGGCACGTTCGCGCAGGTTTTCTATGCGCTGGCTCCGCGCGCGTACGAGATCGTCATGAATACCGCGTTCCGCCTGTTCCCGGATTCGTCGGCGGCGAAGGGCATGAAGGGCAGGGCGGAACTCGACGCGCCGACCAGCGAGCAGATTGCGTTTGCTTCGCTGATGCGTGGGGTGCATTGGTAGCGCGCGCTGCTCCTTTGACTTTATAGGGTGGGCCTTGGCCCACCGCGAGGTGGAGAAGAGGTGGGCTGAAGCCCACCCTATAACCGCGCATCCACATCCTCGTCCCGGCGCAGGCGGGGGCGACGAGGTGGGCGGTTTCGCGGATTACTTGCGCTTGGCTGTCTTCGCCGGACGCTTCGCCGCAGGCGCCACACCGCGCTTCTCGCCCAACTTCCGCACTTCCCGCGAAAGCTCCTCGACGCGACTCGTCAGCGTCTTGATCTCATCCCGGCCGGGAATGCCCAGGCGCCCCAGCGACCGCGAAACGCGATCCTCGAACACCTTCTCGAGCTTGTCCCAGGTCTCCTGGCTGCGCTCGCGCACCTGGCCCAGCGTGCTCTCGACGCTGCCGCGCGCTTCGCTGACCTTGGCGTCGGTGAACTTGCGCGTCTTCGCGTCCAGCGCGGCGCCTTCCTTGACCAGCGACTCGAACAGCTTGCCGCCTTCCTGTTGTGCCTTGGCGAATGCGCCGAGGCCGGCCAGCCAGATCTGCTGGGCCGAATCCATCACGGTCTTGCTGACGCCCTGCGCCTGCTGCACGGCGGCTTCGGCGGGAGTGCGTTTCTTCAGCTTCGGCTTGCTCATGAGTTGCTCCGATACGATGCGCGCGGCGGACGCCGCGAGTGCGTTCGACTGTAGGAAGCTGCGCTAGAGCAGACACACTACGGCTGGCGCGCGATTGGGCAGGGCCGATCAATCAGTGCCGAATTTCTCGTCGAGCTGCTTAACGATCTCGCGTTCGATCACCGGCTTCAGCGCACCCATCAGGAAACCGAGCTCGGCGTGGATGTGCACGTCCTGCTTGGCCACGCTGATCGTGCCGGTCACTCCGCTGCGGCCGAAATTCAGCACGTTGCCATCCCAGCTGTGCGTGATGCCGTATTCCTTGGCGATCGCCTTGGCTACGCGCTCGACCGCGGTCCTGGCTTCCTTGACGCTGCGGCCGTGCTTGCGGCGGATATCGATGACGGCCATCGCGTGGCTCTCCGGTATGTCCCTGAGACGCAATGATGCCCGACAAGCGCGCCGGGCCGCCAATCGGTCAACGTCGGCGGACGAATCGGCCCCGGCGCGGGACACGCCACCAACGCCGCTATACTTGCGCCCCGTTACGTACCTCCGACCCGCGCTGATGCGACTGAGCTTTCC
>Ga0193717_1000301_pt1 | contig 36258 bp, 46 predicted proteins | sample U2c2metaG_FD_145900 | JGI IMG/M metagenome (GOLD analysis project Ga0193717, IMG submission 145900) | Soil microbial communities from a riparian zone of the East river system, Colorado, United States - U2c2 | ecosystem: Environmental > Terrestrial > Soil > Riparian zone | place: USA: East River... | reverse complement strand
AAGCCGCACCGAGAATCAACCATTCGCCAGCGTGACGATCTTATCAACGCCCTTGTTGCTGCAATCGTTAACTCGCCTTCTCTCGGAACAGCTAACACTGAGACACCAATGATGGTAGACTTAGAGAACATGCGCAAAGCTACGCCAGAACCGATGAAACTGCAAGGTCCAACCAACCCGCGCTGGGTCAACACAGGGCTCATCACTATTAACGTTTCTCGCGTAGAGAGCACGGCGGTACCGATTGTTGGATACTTCAACGAGTATAACCAAGATATTGACAAAATGGTGTGATATTTTGTATCGACGTTCTTTTGAATGGTACAATATAAATGGAAATCTAGGAGTATAATGCCGAAATTCTTTAACGGGACAAACAGTCCAATTGTCATCGACGGTTACGGCCGTTTCGTTGGCGGTGGAGAATGGTTCGACGTTGATACTACAACCGAGCGAATTCGGGACTTAGTAAATCGTGGCTACCTCGTTGAGGTTGCTGCTCCTCCTGTAAACGAAGCAAAAGAAGATAGCGCCGAGGAACAAACTCCCAAGCGTAATACCAGATCTGTAAAGAAGTAATTAGGAGTTTCGAATGCCAGGTGTAGTAGTTACAACCTCAGCACGAAGTGGCCCTACCACGCCACTCTCTGCTGCCAGTGGGCAGTTTTTCATGGTAGGTGTGTTCGAGCGTGGTCCCGTAACCCCTACCGTCATTCGTGGTGTCGCTGACCTCAAGCAGGTTTACGGCGGACGCGTAGCTTATTCTGACGGCTACGATCACCTAGCCACATTCTTCAGCGAGGGTGGTGAACAGGCCCGCGTAATTCGCGTAGTTGGCGATGCTGCCGCAAAAGGTACTCTAACTCTTGCCGACCGCGCCAGTGTTTCTCCTCTACCATCTCTAAAGGTAGATGCAGCTAACGCAGGTGCATGGTCAAGCAATCTTTCAGTTGAGGTAGCTGCAGGTTCCAATACTGGTACCTTCCGCCTCATTGTCCGTCTAGGTGCTGATGTTGTAGAGGATTTCAATAACCTTTCAACACCAACAGATGCCGCCACCCGTACACAGGGTTCTAACTACGTTGTAGTTACCAACCTAGGTAGCACCACTTCTGCTCCTGACAACAACCCAGCAGTAGCCGCAGCCGCAACACTCACTGCAGGTACTGATGACCGCAACGCAATCGTCGCAGCCAACTACGTCACTGCCTTGGATAAGTTCCCCAAGGAAGACGGAGACGGCGCAGTAGCAGTACCCGGACAGGATAACTCCACAGTCCGCAATGCACTGATTACTCACGCACAGAACAACAACCGTATTGCTCTTCTAGCTGGCGCCAAGGACGAGACTGTAAACAGCCTCATTTCCGCAGCGTCTTCACTGAACTCACAGTACGCCGGTCTGTTCGCCCCGTGGATCGTTGTGCCAACTGATGGTGCAGCAACCAAGGCTATTGGCCCAGAAGGCTACGTAGCCGCCGCTCGTTCACGCGCACACCGTCTCGACGGCCCATGGCGCGCACCAGCCGGTCAGATTGCTACCGCTAACTACGTGCTAGATGTCTACCAGAACTTCTCTGGCACAGACGCCAACAAGCTAGACGACTCAAAGGTATCAGTCGTTCGCCGCATCAATAACACTATCCGTCTATACGGATGGCGTTCACTGAGCAATAACTTCGATAGCTGGGCTTACCTCAAGGATGCCGATCTAATCAACCGTATCGTTCTAGACGCTTCACAGCGTATCGAACAGTACATGTTTGAGCCAATCGACTCACGCAACCAGCTACAGTCTCTCATTGTTGCTGAGCTAGGTGGCATGCTACAGCCAATCGCAGACCGCAACGGTCTATTTGCTAAGTATGACGATGAAGGCAACGAAGTTGACCCAGGTTACATCGTAAACGCTGGCGACGATATCAACCCTGTATCTAGCCTCACACAGAACCGAATCAACGTAGAGATCTCCTTGCGTGTTTCCCCAACTGCTGCTTGGATCAACCTAAGCATCACCAAGGTAAACCCACTCGGCGCGCTCTGATCGAATAATCAAGAAAACCAAGAGGAAGATTCAAGAAGATGCCAGCTAAGCACTCTACGCAGCGTATGTTCCGTACATACGTCTCCGGCATTACAGGTTACTGGCCAACCAAGACCGGTGGAGAGACATCAGCAGATGTTACTCCTTACTGGGATGGTGGCCGTCGTCTACCTGAAATGCTCGCTTCACCAGCACAGCGTTCAAACGTTACCGTTTCACGCGCTTACAACCGAGATCGCGACTACGCTATCATCGCCAAGCTTCGCGAGCGTGTGGGAGAGTGGACAACCACTATCTCTCACCAGCCAACCGACGAAGATGGCACTTCTGCAGGCAAGCCCAACGTCTACTCAGAAGCCGTACTCGTACGTCTATCTGAGCCAGACAGCGACGCTTCCGGTGGAGACGCAGCTATGTTCGAGCTAGAGTTCGCCGTGAGCACGGTGAAGTAAGCCTAACCTAATAAGTTTAGCTTTACTAAATCTTTGTCTTGGTTCGTATTATACGATAAAATTGAATAGAACATCCGAGAGGGTAGCGGTTGATTCGGCCGCTACCTTTTCTACACCACAAACACCAAGGAACAACACAATGTCAGATACTTTTTTCAGCGAAGATTTCGTTGACCCAGATGCTGCGCCTAAGCACAAGACCGAAACCGGTCTCCCTTCCGTTTACGACAACATGCGTGCAGATCTCACCAAGCCTATTGACCTTCCCAAGGACGTAACTCTCCCCGTCAAGGGCCGCGCTGGTTTCGCCGTCAAGTTCGACGTAGATATCCCTCTTGAGAAGCTACACCGCTGGCAGAAAGCTTCACGCAAGAAGCCAAACGACCCCACCTCAGAGCTAAATACTCTATTCTTCCACCAGACAGTTATCCAAGAGACATGCATTGCACTTGTCTACAAGGGTGAAGATGTGTTCAACAAGCAGGACGAGCGCGTAACCTTCAAGGACGACGGCTTCCAGGACCAGTTCGGTGCAATGGATGCCCGCGCTGCAATCAAGTCTTTCTACGCACGCGACCCTTACATCTTGTCAGTTTCCGCCGACATTCTTGTCGCTGCCGGTTACGCACAGGACGATACCAGTGGTTTCCGTGACGGAGACGACCCAGAAGACCCTTTGGACTGAGCAGTAGGATCTATGACGATGACCGAGTACGTATGGCAGCATACATCGCGGGAACATTCGGATTAGATCCAGTGGATGTCTTGAAGTCGGATTATTTCGACTTCAAGCTCAAAACACAAGCTGCTAATTATTGGAACGCGCTTCAAAAAGAAGCGATGGAAAAGAAGTAAGAAGTAATCGGAAGGCGCAAGGCGGATGGCCAAATCAGAGGAAGTATTTATCCATCTGCAAGTTACGGGTGCAGGCGAGTCACGTCGAGATATTGACAATGTGTCTCGCGCACTCGATCGTCTTGATAAGAAGACCGGGCAACACACTAATACCCTTAAAGAAAACACCAAGGCACAGGGCACTAATAATGCTCAGACTGCACGCGCCAATCAGCTTAATGAGAGCCGCACTGGCACCATGGGCCGCGTTAACCGCGTCCATAAAGACTTCAACAATCTTCTAAAAACCCACGAAACTCTTGAAAAGAGACTGACAAAGACTCAGGATACTTATATCCGAGGTCTTACTCGTCGTGGAAGCGCTGCAACCAACTTCGATCGCACTTCCAATGCCATGGCCAAGCGTGAAATCCTCCGCGCGACCCGAACCGAAAAGTCCCTGGCCTCCATTGCTGAAAAAGGATGGAAGAACCAGGAACGCCTGACCAAGAAGTACCAGAAGCGCATTTCTCGTATCACTGGTGGTGGCGGTAGGGGTCGTAGTGGCTTTGGCGGTGGTGGAGGTGGTCGCAGAATTTTGGGTCGTGGTGCTGGCCGCATTGGTCTTATGGGCGTGCTCATCGGAACCGCCATTGAAGGTATCCCACTCCTTGCTACAGGTCTAAACGCTCTTGGCGCAGCAGGTCTTGCAGCAGCCAATGGTCTTGCTCCTCTTGTTGGTATTCTAGGCGCTCTTCCTGCTGGTCTTCTGGCTCTTGGTTCTGCTGGCGCCGTCATCGGCATGGCCTTTGGTGGCTTGAGTAAGGCGATCGGTGGAGACGCCAAAGCTATGGCGCTGCTTGGTCCAAATACGCAAGCGTTCGTACAGGCTATCATTGACTCCAAGGGTCCAATGAACACCTTGCGCCGGTACGTACAAGAAACATTTATGGACGGTCTCGGATTCGAGATCCGCAACCTCGTCGTCAACTATCTCCCAGCACTCCATAAGCACCTGGGTACAATTGCCGCAGACTTGAATGCCGCAGGCAAGGAGACCATCGGGTGGTTCTCCACCAAGGATGGCGCTGGAGTGATGAATAACATCTTCAGCAATAACGAGAACATTATCTCAAAGTGGGCTGTCTCTGGCACTCAGCTTCTTCAATTGTTCCTACGTATCGGTTCTGCTGCTGGACCAATGTTGACCGCCATGTCCGAAGATTTCATGAAATTCATTTCTGGTCTTAACGGTGCGGCTGCTGGTAATTCCGGTGGTCTTGAGGGCTTCTTCACTGGATCATATGAGCGCCTGAAGCAGGTCCTAGGCGTACTTGGTGATTTCGGCACTGGTATCTATAACATCGTTAAGTTGGCTGACCCACTGACCAGCTTCCTTGGTACCTGGATTACTGACTTAGCTTCTGGATTCCGTGACTGGACCGAGAGCGTTGGCGGACAGGCGTCCATTACCAGCTACTTCGAAGATATGCGCGAACCAATGCGAGCTATCATTGACCTTGCAGGTAAGCTTGCAGGCGGTCTGTTCGCGATTGCACAATCTGATAACTTCGTCAAGTTCATGGACAAGCTTTCTGGCGATGGTGGCCTGATTGACGGCTTGGTCAATATCTTCAAGAACGCTGACACTACCTTCCTTGATGCATGGATCGTCTTCTTCGGCGCAATCGAGAAGTTTGCCGCTGGTGGCGGCCTCAAGATGCTTGGCGACATTGCGTTGGCGATCGCAACAGCTTTGAGTAAGATTGTTGATGTATGGTCCACCCTTCCAGGTGCGCTACAGCAGGCTCTAGTAGCGGCCCTTGTTGTCGGTATCGTTGCTCCTGGTGCCCCAGGTGCCATTATCGGTGGTATCGGTCGCCTAGGTGGTGGAGGTGCAGCAGCCGCTGGTGGTGGAGCACTTGGCGCTGGCGCACTCGCTACTGCAGCGACCGTTGCAGCCGGTGTAGCTATCCCTCTTGTATTGACACAGATGTTGAACAAGGCTCTAACTAATTGGGAAGGTGTAAACACTCCGGAACAAAACGCCAATTCAATTCTTGGTGGCGGAGTTTACAACAACGACTCGAAGCTGAACAAGGACTTCAAGTTTGGATCTTCTGACTTGATTAACGGTCTATTGTTCGGTGCTGCACCTGGCGCCGGTACTCTAGGTAACAGTCTTCAGGCTCAGCAGAGCCGCGATGACTTGTTCAAGTCTGTTGGACTAGGCTGGGTCACCGATCTACAAAAGGCACGAGATAGTTTTGCTAGTAGCCTTGGTTTCAAGATTGGCGATACGCAACTTAACGAGAAGTTCGCAAGTGCTGACCAGGCATTGGCAGATTTGGCCAACGGTGGCAACCTACCTGCTGCTGTACAAGCTTTGCGCGACATCAAGGATGAGTCTGGTCTTACTGCTGACCAGATGTATGCTAAGTTCCCCAAGATGAAGGCAGTGTTTGATCTGTTGGCGCCAGGGGTTGATGCGTTTACATCAAGTGTCGGCACATTCAATGGCAATATCTTGGCAATCATAAATAGCTTGCAAAATGTCAACACTCAAATTGGCGCGCAAGACTTCTCAGGATCAGGCAGCACAAGTGGCGGTCCAACAGTTATTCCCATGAACTTCGCTGGCGGTCTTGTCGGTGCTGGAACTCCATCATTCGTAGGAGAGCTTGGACCAGAACTCGCAGTATCACGTACTGGCGGAATTGGCATGGTTGGTCTGAACGGACCACAGCTAATCCGTCCTGGCCACGACCTAGGTATTCTACCTAACAGTGCTCTGTACGGTGGTAGCACAGGCAACGCACCTGACTGGGCTGTCAAGGCTCTCAACGGCGGAGGACTTGGTTCTGATAATGCCGCCCGCGTCGCTGCAGCACAGTCTAAGCAGAATGCGACTGATCAGCGTCCAATCAATGTTAAGGTAGAAGTCAACAACCCATCAAGCAATGTAGATGTAACTCAGGCCGTGGTTAACGCCGTGCGCGAGATCGAGAAGGATAAGAGGGAGCGCAAGTAATGGCTACTACATCATTGACCATGCCTCCAAACTATGAGGCAGCCGCGCCTAAGTACCGCATGCTCATCACTACCAGCGATGGCAAGATTGAGTTTGGCGCACTGTTCGCACCAACAGAAGTAGAGTATAGTGGCTTCGGCCGTAACTGGTCCGAGGTAGCTCGTGCTGGTCGTACTCCTATGCTTCTACATGAGTCAAATAAGCTGCGCAAGATGAGTTTCAAGATGACCATCGCCAAGAAAGACCCGTATGCCGATATTCGCGTCCACCTGGACCGTCTTCGTCAGATGGCTGACTCTGGTGTGCCGGTCAAGATTATCTACGGTGGCGGTTTCGACAACTTCTCTTGGCGCATGACAGACTACAGTGTCACTTCAACCATGCGTCACCCGTCTGCCAGCTATGTCACGCGCGCTGAGGTAAGCCTTGAGTTTACCGTCGTCAGCGATATCAAGGCTGCAACTGGTCCTGTTACCGGTGGTGTCACTACGGCCAAGAGCAGCAGCACCACTTCTAAGAAGAAGAGCACTACTATTTCTCAGGCCAGCCGAACTTCCAAGGCTCCGAGATACTACATCTTCAAGAAGGGCGATACTCTTTACAAGCTCGCCATCAAGTGGTATGGAGATTCTTCTCGCTGGCGCGAACTTGCTGACAAAAATGGAATTAAAGACGTAAGGAAGATTCCAGTCGGCAAGAAGATTAAATACTGATATACTTGAGTATCACTATCACCAAAAGGCATAACTATGAGTCTAACCGCTAACAGCGTTGCACTTGATGACTTGCTGGTTATGGGCACCAAGCTTAAGACCAATATCCAAGATAACGTCACCAAGGCCAGTATTGAGCTTACCACTGACCAGGTAAGCCAGATTACCATTGATTTGGTTGATCCTGGCTTCAAGATCCTCAAATCCGGTATCTTCAACCCCAAGACTCCTGTTCGCTACCAGAAGCTGAACTTCATTGTTTCTACTGTTTCCACCAAAGAGGTTAGTGGCAATGAAGGTATCCAGATTAAGTGTCGCCCGAAGAAGGTCTACGAGCTAAAGCAGCGTCGTGGGGCCAAGGTCATGTCTGGAGCCTCCCCAAGTGAATTCGTGAAGGCAGAATGCCAGGCAGTCGGCGCTAAGTTCGCCGTTCAAGACAGCCCAGGCCGCTCGCAGGTTGCCCGTGATGTTCAGGAGAAGGACAAGACCTACCAAGAAGACGAAGAGCCTTCGAGTTGGACTACTTTTCAGCGTCTGGCGCGTGAACTTGGCTACATTGTCTTCGAACTGAACGATACTGTCTATTTTGGCAAGCCAACATGGTTCGTAGGGCGCACTGAGAAGAGCCCGTTCATCGTGAACTGGAAAACCGGCTCTACGTCCCTTTATGCACTCACTATCCCAGCCTGTTCTAAGTCTCTGGACTCAAAAGAGACTACCATTTCTTTGTCTATGCCACTAGACAGAACGAAGGACGCTGCAACCGGCATTGCGCTGAAGATGAATGGTGTTCCTACCTTCACTGGCAACTATATGATCAAGAGCATCAGCTACGACCTAGCCGGTGTCACTGAAACCATGTCTGTTGAAGCTGGCACCCCTATTGATCCTGTTGCACAGCCACCAGTGGACCTTTCCGCTGCTGGTGGTCCTGGCTTGGACCTTTCTACTGGTGCTCGTGGCGGTTACACAGGTGGATGGCCTTTGCCCAGCCAGTACAAGGCTACCGGCTCATTCGGTGTTCGTGGCTCGTGGGCTGCTGGATATCACACTGGTACTGACTTTGCTGCTCCTGCTGGCACACCTGTCTACGCTGTTTATGATGGCTCTATCGAGATCGGTGGCTGGGGTAGCGCTTACGGCAACCACGTTCTTCTCAAGGTCGGCAAGAATAAGTATGGTTTCTGCCACCTCAGTAAAATTAGTGTACATGGTGGACAAAAGGTCACTGTAGGTACCAAGCTTGGTGAAGTAGGACAGACTGGTCGAGCTTTCGGTAACCACCTTCACCTTGAATACCGTGTCTCTCCATGGCGCTACGGTTCTGACTCAAAGGACCCAATCCCAACTCTTCGCAAGAAGGTCGCTGGAACATCTGGCAGCGGCACTGGCCTGGTTGCAGCCAATGGACAAGCGACTGCAAATAACATCGTCACTTACGCTCTATCTCGTCAGGGCGGCAGATACAAGCTCGGCGCCACTCGTTATTCTCACAACGTGTCAGAGCGCGAGTTTGACTGTTCTTCTCTGATTAACTGGTGCTTCTGGCGGGTTGGTATCAAGATTCCTGACTTGATTCTGCCGAAGATTGATTGGTTCAAGAGAAATGGCGGCAAGCAGATTAGCGTTGCACAAGGCTTGAATGTTCGCGGGGCCATCCTGATCCGAACAGTTATCAAGTACGGCAACCGTCACATTGGTCTTTCTCTCGGCAACGGTGGTGGCACCATTGAGGCCGTTGGTACAGCGTACGGTGTTCGCACCATGAAGCGAGACACTGGTGACTGGCAGCAGGCATGGCTATCTCCGAAGTTGAAGTACGGCACCGACGCAGCGAAGTACTTGTGAGGTTGATATGATTCATCTAGGTACTATGCACGGCGTTGCCGAAGAAGATGGTAAGATCCGCGTTGAGATACCTGAAGTTGCTGTAGGCTTTTACTGTGTTGTCAAGGTTAACCCTGATGACAATTTCGTAGCAGGAGACAAGCTAGCTCTTTCTAAGATCAGTGGTTCAGCAGACGAATTTTACGTAGTGGGTCGAATCGACTCTACTTTTGGCCCTCTGTACATCTCGCTGGCCAACGGCACTGACCTTAACACTCTCATGGCTCAGGCTTCGTACATCGCCTTCTCCAACACCACTGCTGCGTCACTTGTCAATGCGCCAGAAGCGAAGGCTGGAATTCTTCGTGTCTATCGTGGAGATACTGCCACCTGGTTGATTCAGACCTACGCTGTCTATTCCCCTGGTACTGGCACTGGTAACTTTTACAGTCGTGGATACAGCGGCGTCACTTGGTCGCCTTGGCGTCGCGTCATTACTAGCGTGGATACATTTGGTCCTGCTGGTGTCTGGGGTACTCTCGATACGGCTCTGACTACACTCGATAGCCGCCTGGACGCTCTTGAGCCCAGAATGACTGCCGCTGAGGGAACTATCATCTCTCATACATCTACTATCGGCTCTCACACTACAAGCATTGGCACACTTGGAACTCGTGCGACGAACTTGGAAACTAGAGCTACTAATCTAGAAGCTGCAGATGTATCTCTGGACACGCGTCTTGATGCATGGGAAGCTTGGCAGGCTGCGACTAAGAAATGGTCTATCACTCTTCCGAGCAACTGGTTAACAACCGGCACATCATTGGCAGATATTACCGGACTTACTGTCACTGTACCGACAGTAACAGGCGGTGAATATGTAGCGTTTTTGACCATGTGTGTTGAACTAACTGGCTCTGCCACGCCCACTGCTTTTTTTGAAGGAACAGTTAATATTAACGGAAGTGATCAGACAGCTAGAGCTATTTCGCGCCCCGGTGGTTCAGCAGCAGCTACGGCCAGCAACCGTGAGACTATCTCTCAAGTTTTTTTCTACGATTCCGCTACTACTGGAAACAAAATTTTCAAAGGTAGAGCCTTATCAGACTCTACCGTGTATCGAGTGTATGACACTCATACAAGTATTAAAGTAATTAGGCTGAAGTAAAAACTGGTAGAATAGATACGTAATCAACACTAAGAAGAAAACGCCATGGTAAACTTGCTTACCCACTACGAGTGGGCACTGACGGGAAGTTTGTGACTATTGAAGATGGTCCAGACTACTACCCGCAAGAACTTGTCATGCTCGTCAAGACCGATCCTGGCGAGCGTACACTTGTACCTACCTATGGTATTGCTGACCCTACCTTCAACCGCTTCAATGAGGTCGAACTCCAGGACAAGGTTTCCACATACGGTCCTCCCGTCATTGTCAACAAGGTTACCTCTCACGTACCGTCCGAGGGTCGTCTTACTGTTGATATTGAATGGAATGAACTACCTATTGGCGAAACTCCAGACAGCTATGGATTCGGTTTCCCAACCGGTACCGACAACTTCATTGGCGATGAGGATCTTCAGGACGAAGATGACTACCTCAGCCAAGAAGTATATGACTACAACGACGCGACCGACTAAGGAAAGCCATGCCTAACCCAGATCTAAGTTCGTTCGTTGACCTGCAGCTATTCGACCAGGACGCCCAAGACATCTTCGACGCTTCTCTCATCAACCTGCGCGAGAATATCCCTGAGTGGAGCCCTCGTGAAGGTAACATTGAGGTACTTCTTCTTGAAGCTATCGCTCAGCCAGTTTCGGAACTAATCTTCGCTAACAACCGTCTTCCAGCCGCTATGTCTGAAGTTATCATGGCATGGTACGGCATTGAGCGCGATCCAGGTAGCGAACCTAAGACAAATATCCGGTTTAACATCAATATGACTGATGGGCTTACTATCCCTGCCAACACAGCCGTCTCTCTTGACCTAGAGGCGCTAGGTATGGACCCTATCGTCTTTTCTACTGATGTAGAGCTAGTAATCGAGGCCGGACAGAGCACTGGCGTCGTAGCTGCCACAGCACGTGGCGTTTACATGTCAGACGCTAACGGTATCCCTGCCAACACTGCTATGGCTGTTCTTGACTCCATCATTTACGTTGACTCTGCTTACACTGATATTGCTGTGTGGGACGGCTCACCGCCAGAAGAAGATATTGACTGGTACACCCGTGGCTTCCAGCGTCTGCAGCGTCTAACTGAGACACTTGTTCTTCCTCACCACTTCACAGCAATTGCTCTTGAGCAGACTTACATTGAGCGTGCCTTCGTTGTGGACAACTTCGACGCAGTATCCCCTGGCACTCCTGGCGCACAGCTTGGATATGTCTCACTCTATGTCTACGGAAATAACGAGCAGGTTTCGACAGACGACAAGGCTGATCTACTCGGCAAGATTACTCCTGCCACTCACGCCGGTCTGATTGTACGAATTGCTGAACCGACGTTGACCGAGGTCGATGTGGAAGCAACAGTTGTACTTGAACCTACTGCAGACGTAGGTACCACCATCATCGCTGTCGAGCAGGCCGTTCAGGACTTCCTGAGCCCAATGACATGGGACTGGGGTGGCGTCGTCCGCAGAAACGATCTGATCTCTCTGATTACGAACGTTCCTGGTGTAGACTTTGTAGATACACTAGTAACTCCTGCCGCTAACATCACACTAACCGGTGCTGCCAACCTTGTTACATCAGGTGACGTAGTTATCACCGCACTATAAAGAATATAACAACATGAGCGAACCAATTTACGACGACATGGCGGAAGATGTCTATGAGAATCTTCCTGAGCATTTCCGTCGTGTCGATCCAGTTGCTAATTATCATATGAAGAAGCTCATTGCGAGCATGACCCCCTTGATCGATACTATCGACAAGACGATCCAGTCCTTCGATTATATTCCGCCAGAAGATGGTGGCGACCCAGACGATCCAAGTAACACCTCCGCTCTGGTAGATCCTACCAAGGCTGACCCTCGCTACTTTCCTTGGCTTGCGCAGATCTATGGCGTGCGTTTAAACAGCAAGCTGGGCTACGAAGCTCAACGACAGCAGCTAGTTAACGCGTCTGTTGGTTACCGCTCTGGAACCCCAGAAGCCATCGAAGCGGCAGCTAAGACATACCTCACCGGAGATCGATACGCACGCGTCTACGGACATTCTACTGCTGCAGGTCGTGGAACTGGTGGTCCTTGGGATCTTCTACTTGTAACCAAGTCTTCTGAGACTCTTCGTAACCTTTTCCCCGAGTCAACAGCTATCGCCTCTAACATCGGTGCACTGAGCAACGCGGGATTTGTATACCGATTCAACAAGTGCGCCAACCCGAGCTTCGAGGCAAACACCACAGGCTGGACAGCTAGCGGCGCTGCAGTACTCGCTCGAACAGCTAACGCCGATATCGCCCCTCCCACTCGTCCAAACCCTGTTCAAAACAGTAGCTGGTCTCTCAAGGTTACACCTGTAGTAGCCACTGCCCAGAGCGGTGCCCTGACCGGCTTCACCAGCACAGCAAGTGACCCTGTAGTCCAGAGAACTAACCTCTACACTGACCCTTCTATGACTACGACCACCGGCAAAGCAGTGTACGGTGCTGGCGCCCTCGCAACCTCCACTGCTTGGTTCGATAGCGGCACTACCAGCATGAGAATTACACCTAGTGCTGGTAATAACATTTCTGCTATGAATGTCTGGACTGCCGAGACGACTCTTAACGGTTTGACTGTCGGCCACACGTACACTGTTTCTGCTACTGTTCGCCTGTCTGCAGCACAAACAGGTTCACTGCATGACCACGCGCGCAAGATTGCTGTCCACCTCGGCAACAGCGCTCCAACCCCTCTCTTCATCACTAGTGATCAGGCGCCGAACGCTCCTGGTGTTTACCGATTGTCAACTACGTTTACTGTTCCAGTAGGTACAACGCGAGCCCAGATTAAGCTGTACAATGGCTCTCCAAATGTCGCGGAACCTATCTGGTGGGACAGCCTGCTTATTGAAGAGACAAGCGAGTTGCGCCCGTATTTCGATGGGGCGACCCCGTACGCTGACCCTGTTGGCTATATCTGGACCGGTACTGCAAACGCTTCTACCTCTCAAGTAGTTATCGGCAACGTGGTGACTGTTTCTGCTCACGTGTACGTGCACTCTTCTGAAGCCCTCGCGTCTAATATTTCTATTATCCTGCAAGACAATTCAAGCAACACCGTTTATTCTGCCCCAGCTAGCCAGGTAGGATGGCAAAGGCTACAGGTCACAACTGCACTTCCTGCCACTTCCGGCGTTTGTGCGGCTGGCGTAGTTACAAGGAACACGAACACTGCAACTGGCGTGTATTTCGGCGTAGATGGCGTTCTGATCGAAGAGTTCACACGCTTCGTGTACAGTTACTTCGACGGTCTGAGCACACCTAAGATCACACCGTACAAGACTTCATACACTGGCGGCACCAATACATCTGCAGTTGAGACAGCAAAAATGTCTGCCAAGCTTGTCTCAGACCCGGATGTGTTCTCTGGTCGTGCGTACAACCTGAGTATGGCTACTTCTCCTTACGAGATTGACCTGGCCCTGCTGACAGCGCGTCCTGCAACGGTCGGTGGATCTCCTTCCGTCATGGGTGACGCAATGTCCTTTGCGTTCGGCACTCCTACCGTGAAGGACACGGTTGAGTCCCCACACCAGATCATGTTCAAGGCACGTACTGCCGGATATGAGCTTCCTCTAAACATTGCTGTGACATACCGCGATGTAGCCGGTGTTCTTATCTCTCAGAACGAAGTTATCGAAGCTGGCATTATCGATGGCACCTGGAAGCAGTTCAATCTCTGGACTCTGACTCCACCAGATGATACCACTCAGATCAGCTTCACTTTCTACTACGACTTCGAGAATGATATTTCTCCAACGGTAGACCAGTCACAGGTTCAGTTGTTCCTGGCAGAGCTTGGCCTACGCATTGATCCAGAGACAGCGTGGACTCCGATCAGTGCTGATCCTGCTCAACTAGTGGCTCAGCTTGGTGCAAAGCCTGCTGGTTACAAGATTCACTACGCAACTCTAGTAACTACATGGGATACTATCGAAAGTGTCTACCCAACATGGTCCTTGCTGGATGGTAACACATGGCGCACCATTGAGGAGTCTGGCGTCGAGGTTCCGTGATAAAATAGATATGATAACCTGCCCTGTAAAGGTGTAAAATGACACTAACTAAGACCCCGCGTTTTGGTATTACTCGCTGGTCCGCTGGCTCGGACCCAGTTGCGCGTACAGACTTCGACTCTGACTCAGAGCTAATCGAAGAGAATGCCGCTATGTACGCACAGGGCACGCTTACCGCTCGTCCTGCAGCCGGTATTGAAGGCCGCTTCTATGTAGTGAAAGGTGACCTTACCACCTCTAACAATGGCAAGCTATTCTATGACAATGGCACTGTCTGGGGCGCAGCAAACAAGTTCGCCACTGACCTTGTAGTAGAGAACGAAGTTACTACCAACCCTTCACTAACCGTCAAAGGTGGCGTATCTATCGTCACTGATATTCTTCAGTTCAAGGACAATGCTGGCAACAACCTGGTCCGTCTAGGCGCTGACAAGAAGTTCTATGTCGGCAACAGCATCTTCGGCACCACACAAAGTGGTGGAATTGCCGCAGTTGTCAACGCCGTTCAGTCTGGCCAGAGCGCGATGGAGGTTAGAGGTTACGCCACTCCTGGCGTCGCAGCCTTCTCCGTTCACCAGGGTGCAACTGTTTCTCCTGTCTTCAGTGTTGATACAAGTGGTACTGTAGTTGGTACTGGCACATGGTCAACAGCGACACTAAATGTCAGCGGCACACTCACCACACCAGTTATCACTGCTGCTACTTCGGCCACTCTCGGCACAACTTCAGTCCGCGCGTTGAACTCAACTCAGACTTCTCTGACAGTTGGTACACGCGACTCTCAGGTGAACAATGCTATCGAGTTCACCAAGACAATGGCGAACACCCGCTACGCTCGCTTCTCTTCTGCTGGTGACTTTGCCACTGACCTTCGTGTAAATGTTGGCGCAGGATTTGGTAATGCTACTGGTCTTCTCTCCAGCACGACTCCTCAGTTCGTTGTCGGTAACAATGTAGCCTCTAACGTTCCTACCGCTCGTATCGTAGGACACGGATCACAGACTGGAAACATCTTCGAGGTAACGAACGGTGCTGGCGCAAACCAGTTCCACGTAACCGCCTCTGGTACAGCAGTCATCTTAAACCAGGTTACTGCAGCAGCAGCAGCTTTTGGTGGCGCTACTCGTGGTACTGTTGATGGCGCTCAGCCGGTCGTTGAGTTCCTCACTGGAACTGCCACTGGTACGTACAACGATCAGGTTATCTTCCGCCACTCCAATAAGACCAGTACGAACGTCTCTCGTCGCGTAGCACTGACAATGAAGCTGGGTTCTGAAACCGGCTCTGAAGCCAACAACGCTGGTGGCATCGCACTGGTTTCTGAAATCGCCAACGCTGAAGATCCAATCTTGCAGTTCCACCTGGGTGGTACCGAAGTGGGCGCCTTCACTGCTGATGGCGACTTCCGCGTCAACAACAAGGTTGTTATCAACGATCCTCTGATTCAGATGCGCACCAACCTACTATACATGGGTGGCGGCACTGCCTGGGGCGAATGGTCAGATATCGCTCCTCGCGCACCTATCAACAATGATATTTGGATGGACACCAATACCAACACACTGAAGTACGCATACGATACCAACGCCTGGGCTACACTAGCCAGTGCCGATATCGATACTACTCAAGTTGGTGGATCTGTCATGGCAACTATCGGCAACGGCTGGTCCGGGGTATCTTCTGAATTCCAGGAGGGCATCCGCAAGGGTAATCTGTATCAGGTAACCTTGCTCATCGAGCGCACTGGTAGTACAATCACTGCAAGCTCAAAGGGAAACTTTGTGGATTCAGTGAACCAGATCTGTTCGCTACAAGGTATCTGGAAGCCTTACAAGCAGCACAACAGCGTTGGCGGCACCATTGACGGCGACGAAACACTAGGTTGTTCTCTCCGTATCAACACTAACGGGGCCGTCGTTCTACAGAGCGCTGCTCCTGGTCTGCAGATCAAGACTGGTGACCGAATCGAGATCACAGCGCTGTTCATGAAGCCAGGAGCACTGACCTCATAACCCCAAAACTCTCTGATTAGGCAAGCTTTCAATGAGGCTCCTTCTGAGGTAAGATAGATACTCCGAACCTATCAAAACTTCAGAAGGAGTGGCCTTTTATGCCAGTCAAAGTATACGGCACCGCACAGTGCATGCCATGTAGATCCACCAAGAGACATCTCGACAAAATTAACATTGAATACAGCTTTGTAGACGTTAGTCAAGACCCTTCTGGTCACGAAACCATCACAGCGCTTGGGTACCAGACAGTACCCGTCGTCATCGCTCCGGATGGCACCCACTTCCAGGGCTTTCAGCCTGATCGACTCAACGCTCTCAAGGAGTGAATGTAGTATTCTACTCGAACTACACCCGTAACACCGAAAGATTCGTCTCGAAACTAGGTCTGGACGCCGTCCGTATTGAGGACGGTATTCCAGACCATTCGGTTCTTATCACACCAACTTACGGGAAGGCTGCCGTGCCAGCGCCTGTAGTTCGCGCACTGAACACTGGCCCACGGCACAACATCGTGGCTGTCATCGGCACCGGGAACATGAACTTCGGTCCAGACTACTGTGCTGCCGGGTATCTGTTAGCTCAGAAGCTTGAAGTGCCCCTGCTCAACACGGTAGAGTTGGCTGGTACCCATAACGATGTACAGACAACTTTATATCTATTAGAGAGGTTTATGAATGACACCATTAGAAATGCTGCGTGAGTTTCACTCCGCGTTTGGCCTTGACATGGCTGACAGCCCTACACTTGTTGGACCTGAACTGGCCAAGCTCCGCCAGGATCTGCTTGATGAGGAAGTTACGGAATTACGTGATGCCGTAGCCAATGACGACATTATCGAGATCGCTGATGCACTCGCGGACATCATCTACATTGCTGCTGGCACCGCCGTAGTTCATGGTATCCCACTGGATGAGGTTCTGGAGGAAGTCCACTCTTCTAACATGGCTAAGCTGGTTGACGGTAAACCTCTATACCATCCAAACGGCAAGGTAAAGAAGCCAGACAATTGGCAAGCACCAGATATCGCAGCAATCCTAGGAAACAATGTCTGATACGTACATCGGGCTCAATAGTGAGCTAAACCTCTATGGCCCGAACCGAGAAATCCAGTTCGACAAGGATAAGGCAGCGGCACGAGCTTACTTCCTTGAACACGTGAATACGCACATGGTCTTCTTTCACGATCTGGCTGAGAAGCTTGACTATTTGAAGTCTGAAGGTTATTACGAGACAGAGTTCTTGGATAAATATGAATTTAGTTTCATCAAGTCTCTGTTCAAGCAAGCGTACGCTCACAAGTACAGGTTCCGCACTTTCGTTGGCGCTTACAAATATTACCGCCAGTATGCATTGAAGACATGGGATGGTAAGCGATACCTTGAGCGCTACGAGGATCGAATCGTAGTCACCGCTCTCTATCTCGCAGACGGAGACAAGCAATTCGCCAAGGATCTCGTAGAGGAGATCATCACGGGTCGTTTCCAGCCCGCTACGCCAACTTTCCTTAACGCAGGACGTAAGCAGCGCGGCGAACTCGTCTCCTGCGACCTGATTGAGGTTGCCGACGATATGAACTCAATCGGTAGAGCAGTGAACAGTCTTTTGCAGCTTTCCAAGCGTGGTGCTGGTGTCGCTCTGAACCTCACCAACCTTCGCTCAACCGGTGACCCCATCAAAGGCATCGAAGGTCAGGCCAGTGGCGTTGTGCCAGTCATGAAGATCCTGGAAGATTGCATCAAGTATGCCAACCAGCTTGGCCAGCGTGACGGTTCTGCTGCTGTGTACCTGAATATCTTCCACAAGGACATCGAGGTCTTCCTTGACTCTCGCCGTGAGAATGCAGATGATGCTATCCGTATCAACAAACTGTCTCTCGGTGTGGTAATCCCTGACATCTTCTTCGAGCTTGTCAAAAACAATGAGGACATGTACCTCTTTAGTCCATACGATGTAGTAAAGAAGTATGGCAAGGATTTCGCTGATGTGAATATCACTGAGGTTTATCGCGAACTGGTGAACGATAGCGCTATCCACAAGAGTAAGATTCGAGCCCGCACTCTGTTCTCGCGTATTGCTGAGACTCAGGTTGAGTCTGGTTACCCATACGTTATGTTCGAAGATACTGTCAACCGTTCCAATCCCATTGCCGGTAAGATTAAGATGAGCAACCTTTGTAGCGAGATTCTTCAGGTACAGACCGCCTCTGTTGTTGAGGATAACCAAAGCTACTCAACTCTCGGCAAGGATATCTCCTGTAACCTTGGCTCCTTGAACGTTGATAAGGTGATGGAGGGCGGCAATATTAATACCACTGTGAAGACTGCCATTCGTGCACTGACAGAGGTATCTGACCGTTCTGACGTATCTTCTGTTCCCACCATCGAACATGGCAACAGCAAGTCCCATGCAGTCGGGCTCGGAGCAATGAATCTCCACGGCTTCCTGGCCAAGCATGGCATCGAATATGGCTCTGACGAGGCGCTTTACTTCGTTGACAAGTATTTCGAGACGATTACCTTTCACGCTCTGACAGCATCCATGGATATCGCTCGTAAGCGTAAGGAGACTTTTGAGGGCTTCAAGGATTCCAAGTACGCCAGCGGTGAATTCTTTGATCGGTATACAGAGGCACCCGCGAAGGAAGGCAACGAGAAGATTGACTCTATGTTCACCTCCGCTCCGGACGCCGAATCGTGGAATAATCTAAAGCGTCATGTGCAGAAGTTTGGTCTCTATAACCAGAACCTTCAGGCTGTAGCTCCAACTGGCTCAATCTCCTATATCAATGACTCCACTGCCTCCATTCTGCCCGTCACAGCCAAGGTTGAGACTCGCAAGGAAGGCACCATGGGTCAGGTCTACTGGCCAGCACCAAATATGACCAATGAAAATGTAGACCTCTATAAAGATGGATATGAGTTGGGTTGGAAGGCTATCATTGATACATATGCTGCTGCCCAGGTGCACGTGGATCAAGGCATGTCTTGCACCTTGTTCTTCGATCAGGACGCGACAACGCGAGAGATTAACAAGGCGCAAATTTATGCGTGGCAGAATGGTCTCAAGACCCTCTACTACGTTCGCCTGAAGATGAACGTAATGGACGGACTAGAGGATCAGGAGTGTGTTTCATGCGCAGTGTGATTAAAGGTGTCAACTGGAACAAGCCAGAAGATCCATACGATGTACAGGTGTTCGACCAGCTTGTGAGCCAGTTCTGGATTCCGGAGCGGTTTACACTGGCTAATGACCTGAAGTCGTGGAGTACACTGAGCGACGCAGAGAAGAAGCTCACCATGCATGTGTTTGCTGGGCTCACTGTCCTGGACACCCTTCAAGGTACCACTGGCGCCGTCTCGCTACTGAAAGATGCAGTGACTGACATCGAAGAGGCTTGGCTATCCAATATCGTTTTCATGGAGCAAATTCACGCCAAAAGCTACAGCAACATCTTCATGACCTTGTGTTCGACTCCAGAAATCAATCAGGCGTTCAAGTGGTCGGAAGACAACGAGCAGCTACAATACAAGGCTAACATCTGTGCTCAGTACTATGAAGGTGACGACCCGCTGAAGAAAAAGGCTGCTTCTGTTCTGCTTGAGTCGTTCCTTTTTTACTCTGGGTTCTACCTCCCGCTCCACTGGCAGTCACAAGGTAAGCTCATCAATACTGCCGACCTCATCAAGGCCATTATCCGTGATGAGGCGGTCCACGGTGCTGCCATTGGTTATAAGTTCCAGAAAGGTGTGGAGAAGCTATCTGAGACTGAGCAGCAGGACCTGAAAGAATTTACGTACGATCTGCTTGAGGATCTGTATGAGAACGAAGTTCTATATACACAGGATCTCTATGACGAGCACGGGCTGACTGAGGACGTAAAGAAGTTCCTCCGCTATAACGGAAACAGGGCTCTCATGAATTTAGGATATGACCCGCTCTTTCCTTCTGAAGATGTCAACCCAGCTATCATGAATGGCCTTAGCTTGTCGAATATTACTCATGATTTCTTTTCAACAACCGGAGCCTATGGAATGGCCAAGGTGGAGGAGATTGAGGAAAGCGATTTCGACTTCTAAGATCGAACTTCGTGGGCAAGGTGCCCAATGATATAATTAACAGGTAAATACAAGGGAGAACTATGCAGTACAAATATCTAACAAAGCAGGACGTTCTCAATACGTACCTCAGCCGCGTTTATGAGTTGGAAGCAGAGCATTTCAAGAACTGCGTCTACCTCGAAGAAGCTGAGCTACTTGGAGACGAAAAGACTGTTGTAACATTCCGACAGACTCTTGCTGGTATCGAAATGCGTATTGAAAAGCTATTCGAGAAGGCACAGGAACTTTCTAAGCCAGAGGCCGAAGAAGTTCCAGAAGAGACTGTGGAAGAAGAGAAGGAAACAGAAGAGGAAACCTCGTAATATGTTGGCCAGCGATATCTTGAGCAAATTCAGAAAAATCAATTTCTGGTATCTAAAGCTGGCCCAAACGAAGTATCCTCAATGGCTTACCGGTATTCTAGGTGCGGCAAGCGGAGTGATTGGGGTATTGTTCATCACTCTCCCTGATCGCTTCGCTGCCAGCAGTGCTCTCGTTTACCTGATAGGATTTTTACCACCAGTTGCTTGGGGATTAATCTTCACAGTAATCGGTGTGGCTCTGGTCACTACATCAATAGTTAACCCGAATAGCTCGACTGTGCTATGTGTTATCCTTGGGTTGACGTTCTTTTTGTTTGCAGTGGTCACAGTGCCATCCGCGTTCGAAGGTAACGCTACGGGTTTAATGACAGTGTTTGCGGCAACACTTGGATTTATGTGTTTAATTGGTATGTTTGCTTCAATCGCACCGGACATTGAGGCAATTATTGAACGCGGAACGAAGGAAAGTAGTACCAGACATAATGGCCAAGAAGAGTGAAGTATTTACCATCACATCGCCAACCCATGCGTTGGCACTTGTAGTATATCTCGCCTCTGCGATCCAAGGCGTCCTGTTCCTGACTGATGTGGCATCTGCACGTGGCGTGGAATCTATTGTTGGCGGACGCAACATTGTGTACGCAGTGTGGGCCTTTGGCTTCGTCATTACTGGTATGCTGGGATTTATCAGTGCGTATACATCACGATACTTCCGTCGTCCCAACTCCATCCTGCGGGTGGAGCTTTTTGCAGTTATCGGCATCGGCCTGGTAAACCTGCTTTATTTCGTCAGCTTGCAGAAACAAGGCTTCGAGTCTGACAACTACGTAATTTCTGGCTTAGAATTCCTCAAAGGTTTCACTTTTGTGGCCACCACTCAACTATTCGCCCTGTCATTCGTTATGGGGTCACTGTTTCGCGTCATTCAGATTGGTAAAGAACTTTGGAAGATGACACGAGTAGTTGACCAAGAGATTCAGAGTGACATTTCTACTGGGGCGTAAGAATGAACTGGCAGACTGCAAAAGAAATTATTACTGTCGTCCTATCGATCGTTGGCGCCGTAGGACTTATTATCACGCCTATTGTTGTGGCAATCATCAACAATCGTCCTAAGCTAAAGGACAAGGATAAGACCGAGGTAACCTCACAGCCTGCTGTCGCTATTGGTATGCCAATCAACCTTGAATACCAGATGCAGAATACTACCCTGATGAAGTATCTCGACGATATCATTGAGAGCAAGAATGAAGTTGAAAAGCGCCTCCTGGACTCTGAGACTCGTGAGCGCATTCAGCGTGAACAAATCGAATCTCTGATGAAGAATCGTGATAAGGATACGGATAAGTAACATTTAATCTCCTCGTTTGGATATGCTAAAATAGATATGGTATAGAGGAGAAACAATGCCAGTAGAAAACTTCGAAACAGAAGAAGTTCAGGATGATGGGCGCGAAGTCGAGCCTGACGTTACAGACGTAGAACTTGACGATCCCGAAGATGACCCAGACGCAGCAGAAGATGCTCCTGACCCAGCGAAGGCTGATGGCTGATATGGCACGCACACTTAATGGCGCACTCGCCTACGCAAAGAGCCAGGTCGGCCGTTCCGGCTGGCGCCGCCTCTGTCTTGCATTCGTAAGACAGTGCTGGGGTTACCCAACCTCTGGCATCGCTACCGCTTACGCAGGCTCGAAGCTCGTAAAGAAGACCACCAAAGGTACACCACCTCCCGGCGCTATCTGCTGGTGGAAGGGTCCAACTTCTGCCGGTCACGTTGCTCTATCTGCTGGCAACGGTTATGTCTACTCCAACGACTTCAAGCGTCCTGGCATCATCGACAAGGTAAAGATCAAGGACATCACTAGCGGCTGGAACTGCACCTACCTTGGTTGGTCACGCAATTACCCCAAGCAGCCTAATCTACCTCTAGACGGAGTGTCTACTGGTGGAAGCTCTGGCGGTGGCAGTGGATCTGTCAGCAAGGGCACCACTGGTCCAGGTTCACGTAACACCTACAAGGTTGGCGCACGCGTCGTAGTTACTACAGCTAATGGTCTAAAGGCTCGCACTGCTCCTGGTACCGAATCCTCAACGGACTCTGGTCGCACTGTTGACAAGGGTTACCAGATCAAGATTACTGCTGTTGCTGAAGAAGACGGCATCCAGTGGGGCAAGGGTACCAAGTATTGGTACGCACTTGTTCAGCGTAACGGCTCTACCAAGGATACGTTCTTCGTAAAGGCCGTGAAGTAATGTCATACTACGCAACAGCCGAGATGAAAGCTCTGAAGCCACGCTTCGTCGCCGCTTTCAGCACATTCAAAGCCAACGAGTTCTATATCACCGAAGGCTCTGCTTCTGGAGAAGGTTATCACCACAGCCGTGAGGACCTAATCCGTCGCTTCGGTGCTAACGGCGCCTATTCAATCGAGCACGATCTGGATAAGCAGGGTGACGCCAAGGCAGCATCAGCGTTCGACCTGCTCTTCGGTAGTGACGCACAGTTGTTCCTGGCCACTAAGCGTATCTACGCTGCAGCTAAGGCCAAGGACCCTCGCGTCTACATGAAGGTTCGTGAGTTTGGTGGCACTCGTGACGGCAAGGATGTTACTGCCTACAACATCACCGAGCAGCGCTCTATCAGCTTTGATGACTCTCACCTCTGGCACCTACACATCTCAGTGCATCGTGCTTACACCCAGGACGCCAAGGTACTAAAGGGCATCGCTGATGTTCTATGCGGTGTACCTCTTCAGACCGAGCCAGTAGCTCCGTTCAAGGTTGGCGACAGCTTGGAGACCAAGGACGCTTCCACCGCCTACTACGACACAGCAGGCAAGGTTCGCGCTCCTGTTGCCAAGGGTTACAAGGTTGCCGTCAAGGCAATGCACCTCGTTGGCACGGTGTGGTGGGTAGAAGGCGCAACCTATTTCTACAAGGCAAATGACCTTAAGAAGTACGTAGCTCCTGCTCCTCCTGCACCTAAGGTCATCAACAAGTATCTTGTCAACACTGGCACCCTTAATGTTCGCTCAAGTGGTAGCACAACTTCCAACAAGAACATTGTTGGCGTTGCCAAGAGCGGACAGAAGCTAGTCGGCTACGAGGTGACTGAGGGTGGACGTGTTTGGGTTGTTGACGCAGCCAAGACATACTTCGCTCGTCAGTACCTACTGAAGTACGTGACCTACGTGGTCAACACTGCTGAACTAAACGTCCGTAATTCTCCTGACGGCGCAATCGTCGCCAAGAAGAAGAGGGGTGCGTACGTCCTGGTTGTTTCCACATCTGATGGTTGGGCCAAGGACACATCAGGCAATTATCTCAAACTAGAATACCTAAAGAAGGCGTAATAAAATGGAAAATATCGGTCTCTACGCAAAGGCATTCGCAGGAGCCGTCGCTGCTGGCCTCACTGCAGCAGTTACCGCTCTAACTGATGGCTCTGTCACTGGTTTCGAGTGGACAATCATCGTAGGCGCGTTCCTCGCCGGTCTTGTCGGCGTCTGGGCAATCCCCAACGTACCTGAGTCAGTACGCAAGTACGGCAAGATGATCGTTGGCGGCCTGGTAGCTGTTGTTGCATCTATCGGTGCTGCACTAGTTGATGGTACTGGAGTATCTCAGGCTGAACTTCTAACCATCGCTCTAGCTCTACTTGCTGGTCTAGGTCTAGTTGGCGTTACTCCTAACGCTGCTTCATCTGACGCTGTTGATCCACTAACCAACAAGGTAGTGCCTGTTTCCGCAGAGGTCAAGGAAGCTATCAACGCTCCTGGCGACACCACTGTTGTAGTAGCTGGCGGAGAAGTTGTAGTAGCTCCTGCCGTTGGTTGATAGTTTAGCAGCCCCTCTCCCCTGCTAAAAAGCAGAATCCCTCTGGATAATCTCATACGAGACCAGAGGGATTCTGTGTTTATTCAGCTATGGCTTAGCTGGCCTGTCGTCGTTACCAATGCCGCGTAACAGGAACGAGGTCAGAGTCAACCCATGCCATGCAGCGTGTGTAGCGTGCAGTTGACCTGACTCAGGATCTCTATCCTCGCCAGACCAGAACAACAAGGCGTGACGCTGTAGAGCGTTCATGCTTAGCGACCAGTCGTAGCCCTTGAGGAAGTTGTAGGCGCTGTACTTACGAGCGCCAGCGCCTGATACCTCTGCAAGGTGTAGAAGGGCGATAGGATCGATAGAGGCAATCTCTGCAAGTTTTCGATCTTTCTCACCTCCGGTATCAGATGTGATACGTTCAATGGTCACAATTGTACCGCCACTGAAACCTTGGCGGACTCAATTGCGTCCTTAACCTTCTCGTAGTCTTCATCAGATAGAATCTGGGAGTCTACATCGTCATCCATAACACCAGTGATATCCATGTCGTGGAACTGGTTGATAAGGAATTCACGGATGACATTTTCAGCAATCGTCTTAACGTCCATAACTTGAATAGCCTCTCTTCCTTCGTAATCGCGTGAGCTAAAGTTCACTTGACACCAGCCGTGTTGCCTGCGCGACCAACGGTCTTGTTGGAACGAACGTAGCCGCCACACTCACAACGGAACAGAGCGTACTCGTTGACGACTGCTCGCCAGGTGCCTGTCTGAGTAAGGTTAGCAGAGTTACACTTGTTGCACAAGAGGGTATCCTTGTCGGCTACGAAGCCGGTGTGAGGATGGTTGTGAATCCATGGACGTACATTGATGTACAGGTCCTCAGTCTTGGTCACGTCACCAATGTTGTACTTGCGCATTTCCTTCCAAGCTGCAGCCTTGCGCTCCTCGTCGTCACCCATGATGTCAGCCCACATTTCGAAGCCAGCGTGCTTGACCTTGTTGCCAAGACCGGAGACCTGTAGAGCCCAGTCCAACTTACTGGAAGCGAAGCGGAACTTGCGTACGATGTGTAGAAGGTCGATGTTCTTGAAGGGTGAAGTTGGGCCAAGCTTGTTGAGATAGAACTGACCGTTGAGCCAAGGAATATCGAAGTTGTTGCCGTTGTAGTGAATCACTACGTCAGCCTCGTTCAGAAGATCCCATGCCGCCTGAACCATCTCTTCCTGGCTATCGTGGTACTCAGACTTGAAGATAATCTTATCTTCACCAAGCCACTTAGCTACGAAACAGAGCACGCGACCTGGCTCCTTGATCTGGCTCAAGCTGATGTTCTGCTTGAACAGACCGAAGGCGTACACTGTGTGCGGTGCAGTCTCGATATCGATGGTCAGGATACGTACCGGCTTGGTAATCTTGGCAAGCTCGATGTCAGTTGCAATACTCATTAAATCTCCCAATTCTTTCGGGCTCTCCGCACAGACTTCTCCGAGATCGGGAAGCCGTGGTTGGAGAGGATTTCGGCCAGCTTTGTGTGCTGCAGGGTTGGATAAACCAACTCGGCCTCAACTGCTGCTGCGTCGTTCTTGTCCATCTCTGTGAGGTACTGGGTCAACTTGTCTCCAGCTACCTGATCTACGTTTACATTCATAGTCATCCTCTCATTATATCTTACTGAGCTTACTTTGGATCTTACTTAGGTGCCGCCTTGGTGAATCTTCTTGGTAAATTTTAGTTTTAGGGCGGAACCTATAGGTTTCTACATCGTCAAGACACTGCTGAATTACCTCTGTCGGCATCTCTCCAGCGTCCTTGTAAGCGTAGTGATTAGGCACGTGATAGAACCTAAACTCCCTACTCATATCGGTTTCAGGCTTGTATTTATATGAACCATCTATCTGTAACCACCAGCCCAAGGCGCGATGCTTAACGTTCACGCCTTCTCTGTCACCGTCGCCGTAGAAGATTACCTTTTTGACACCGATACGTTTCATGATGGACAAGTGCTTTGGACTGATAGACGAGCCATAGGTGCAAACTGCTGGCTGACCAACCTGCCAGATCTTCATTGCATCGATAGCTCCCTCTGTAACCGCTACAGTGGACATGTCGTAATCTTCGTATAACCAAGAGGCGAACAGGTTGTTGGCTGCCGTGAATCCTTTGGGATACTTGTAGCGATTCTTCTTGTGTTCATCACCCATGAACCGGCGAGTGACACCAATCAGGTCGCCATTCCATCGTCGTTCAGGAATGGTTGCTGCATCTGCCATTGCGTCGTATCCAAGCTGGAACAGATCTACCGTCTCTTGGGTGAGACCTCTGCCCTTGGGGTTGGCGTCAATCGGATCAGTCCAGTAATCAAGACCACTGCTGTATCGGTTTAGAGTTGCCTCTGGACGCTTGAGCACTACTTCTTCGACCGGGTTCATCAGTTCCTGAGCCTTGGCTTTGAGAAGCTTTACTTGCATAGTTAGATCGTTGATCTCACCAGTGTTCGCACGGATAACGTACTGACAACTACGACAGAGCCCTACGCCTTTTCGGACGTTGAAGTCGGCAGAAGGATCGATATCGTCATGGGCGGGGCTAGGACAGCGGACACGCCACTCGATCGACCCCTCCTTGACAATTTCGAGGTTCTGTCGAGCCCAAGGCTCATAGAGTTCCATATCAGACCTTGATACGCTGGCTTCCAAGGCGGTAATTGCGATCGAACTCTTCTTCTGACAAGCGAACAAAGCCGGTCGATACTTTGAGGACATAATCCCCAACCTGTGCGTAGTGCTTGTTATCCTTGCTTCCAGGAGTAAGAAGAACGCCACGATGGCGGATCTTAGAGAAGACCACGGTATGTCCCTGGACGCGTCCGGTGCACCAGGCAGCTACCTGGCTAATATTATCCAGAGTGATGCGCCAAGCCTCATAGACTCGTGGAATTGAAAAGTACTGCTGTGGAGTATCATTAGTCATTATTTTCGTTCTCCTGTTCTGTCTGCATCATTGTGCGTATGCAATTGATTACGTAACTGTACTGAGTACTGCTCTGCGCTTGCAATGTCAGCGAAGCCTCGCTTGGTGTGCTTCTTGCCATCGTGTTGTACAATTACTCGCCAAGATTGAGTAGTATTGTCCCAGTAAACTCCACGTACTCCGCTCTTGTTGTGATTAGGTAAACCTTTATAGTTTTCGTGATTTTGCCCGTGAGTGGTTAAGCGCAAATGTTGTGGATTCACACATATTTTATTGTGGCACATATGATCCACTACCATACCTTCAGGAACACCTTTGGCGTGGTTTGCATAGGATAGCCTGTGAACGAGATGGTATTTTCTATCAATACGAATCATGCCGTAACCACTGGAGCTAATCGCTCCAAGCCACACCCAACATTGGTCTGTCTTGTCCACCTTTGACCAAAACGCATCAGGCAAACGACCATTGAAAGTCAAGGCTGGATATTTATTCTGTGTCTGAGTCATTTTCTTGCTCTTCGTCACGTTGGATCTGCTTCTTTGCCTCTTCAAAGCCAATTTCTTTATACACTCCAATGGCAGGGTTAAACAGCGCCCACCAAGAGAAGTCACCTTCACCGTTACGATACTTTTCGACACGGTACTTGATAACCTTCTTGGAGTGACGTTCCATCATGATTACGCCGGATGCATTCTGACCAATCTTGTCAGACTCTGCCAGAGTATCGAGGCCCACCGAGCGTCCAGCACCCTGACGGTTTAGCTGAGAAGCAGCGATGATGGGGATACTGTACTGGTTGGCCAGCATGACCAGACCGTCTGCGACCTCTGCTAGGCCCTGATGGTCATGTGTGTTTCTCTCCATGAGGGAGATATGGTCTACGAATACCACGTCAGGCTTGTTGCGCTCGATCTGTGCCGCAATCTTGGCGACTGAGATACGTCCCTTGGTACCGTCTGCTACGTGCAGGTTTCCCTTGATGTTTGACTTCATGTCGTCAAGGAAGTCCTGTAGTTCTACCGGATCATAGTCGCGGCCCTGAATCAGCGCACGAGTGTTGAATGCATTGACACCATTCTTCTTGTTAGTGATGAAAGGAAGAATACGAGTCATGACGTTTAGACGTGGCTGCTCAAGAGCATTGTAGGTGACCTTGTAGCCGCTCATAGCCGCAGTCAGAGCAATCTTCTGCAGGAGGTAGGACTTGCCCTGCCCTGGACGTGCAGCAGGAATCCAAAGCTCCCCTGGTGCGAACCCACCTGTGCGCTCATCGAAGGTCTCGAAGCCGCTGGGGATACCAGAGGCGCCGTACTTCTGGAAACGCTCACGACGCATTGCCAATTCTTGAACGATGTCCTTGTTGTCACGGATAATATCTCCGTCGTTGGATAGTCCAAGCTGCTGTGAGATCTCGATACTGGCCGCGAACATCATGTTCAAGGCTGAGTCCCCGTCACTCTCGTCTACCTGCTGCAGGATCTTTGTCACTGCATCCGCTACTGAGTGTAGCTTGTGTGACTCTCTTACCTCGTGAGTAAAGTGTTCGGTGTCATCCGCTTCCTTGATACGGAACCCGTCAGACCCGCGACCGAACTTGGCAATGAATGCCGCCTTCTCAGGTACCTTCGAACGCTTTAGATAATGGTCTTCGATCCATGCAAACTCTTCCTTGTACACGCGGAACATCGTAGTGCTGATGCCGCCTTTGTAAGCAACGTCAAGATTACCGTTTCGCAGAATCGCTGAGATAAGCAATTGTTCTGCATTCGTAGCCAATGTATACCCTCCTTAGGTTGTAAGCGCTATCTTGTGTATTATCTACCAGCGCTGTTTGTTTTGTCAAGCTATCAATCGTTATCGTCGCCGTACCGTTCGTTCGCAATCAGTTTTGCCATTTCGTGGAAATCCTCTGACAGACTCTCATCGAGCGACTCGAAGTCCTTTTTAGTGGCGCTGGCAATGGCGATCAGATGTTGCTGAGTCAGTGCTAAATTCTCGTTCAGATTCGCGATATCAGTCTGTAGTTTGATGACGTACATAACTAACACCGGGACACAGAGTACCGTGAAAGGTAGCCCCCAGTCAAGGCTGTACATGACTACGGCAACTGTGGCGAAAGCTAGGCCAATCATGAGTGGAAGCAGTTGCGTTTTCACTTTTCATGTCCTTCGGAACTGAGACCCCGCGTGATCTGGTTTTGCTCCAACTGCATAGCAGTCAAGCGGCGTGAGCCTAATTCTACTGCGCGCTTACACGCGTCACGAAAGTCCTCAAGCTCACCAGTACGTACCTTGTAGTACACCTCGCCCCGCTTGACTTTTCCTTCCCGCTCCAGAGCGTGGATGATAAACGTCAACTCTGTGGCGCGCATGTAGAATGCGTCTGCAATCTCCATCAAGTCGAGTGTGTCTCTGTTCAGAGGTGCAGGAGAGCGGCCAATCAGCACGTCGAACATCTGCTGTAGCTCTGTGTGGATCTCTTCCGGTGTCGGCAACCCAGCGGGCAGCTTGACAGGGCGGAGAGACTTAATCGGCTTCGTTAGCCGTAGCTTTTGATTCAAGAGTCTTCCTTTCTGCATCTTCCCACGACTTGACCTTTGGACAGAGGCCAGAACCCTTGCCGAATCCGCAGTACGTCCAGTCCGTACCTATCTTCAGTTTACATCCTGGCAGTAAATCATGTAACTCTCTGTCGGCTACAGCTTGGTTAAGTTCGATAAGCTCGGCCTCGGACTCTTCCAACTCCTCCTTGGTTGGCTCGAAAACCATTTCATACCAGCCAGCACCACCAGAGATGTTTCCTTTGTCAAACATGAAGTAGGATGCGAGATGGATGCCGGACACGAGACAGTATCGGATGATCTGTTTTCTATGCTCGGCTTTCATCTCTACTGTCATCTTGTCCCAGGTACGGGCAGAAACTGTCTTGCCTTCAAAGATAAACTCTCGCCCTTGGTACTTAGCGTGGTCCCACCAGACATGTCCTCTACCGTCCGCAGAGCCCTTCCCCTGGTACTTTGGCCATGCCAGCGGAATCTCGATGTCTTCTAGGATCTTAGCACTGAGCATAATGGCTTGCAACATACGGTGCGTCCAGGTGCCGAGAGTAAAGATGCTGAGTTGGTAGCCAGGGAGCACTGACTTCTCTGGCGCGCCGATAAACCCTAGCTCCTGCTTGCGGAGGCAGGAACCAGCAGCAGACGCGGAGAAAGAGCCTGACCTGTTACGGCCAGGCTTCTCTAGCTCCTCGAAAACGCGCGTGAGAGCCCAAGGCTCAATAAACTCACCATGCTCCAGCATATACTGGTTAAGCATCGGTGTGATGATGAGGTCTGGATTATCAGCGTTCAATACAAGTTGCTTCATTGATTTATACAAGTTATCACCCTTCTCTTTAGTTGTGCATGTCAATCAGAATACAGTGCCATCTCCTACATTGAACACGGTTAGTCCAAGCTTCAACCAAAGCTTGACCTTATTTGTCCCAATTTACGCTGTCTGAAACCTCACGTTCGTCTTTGTCTAAATAAGTAGTACATCTAACAGTGAATCCTCCACCAACTAAGTGGTCAACTACTGAGTGGACCTTCACCTGAATAGGGTTATCGTAATCGTCGTAGATTACCATAAGATGGTCGGCAGGAAATCTGGTTCGATCGGCCTCCGGACCCATTTCTACATGATACAGACCAAATTCATCTTGTGTATACTTCATAATACCTCCTCAACAAATCCTGCGTTAACCAATCTTTGATACCAATCCGGCGTCCATTCTTTCATTTCGGTCATCGTCATATCGTACTTAATACTGTTAATCCTTGATGCACAAATTACTACATTGCCACTAAGATACCCGAGAGATGAGTTGACTCTATCAACAGAGGGTGAATCTGGTCTTTTGCCATTACCAATCGTAGGAACGAGTGTGATATCCGTATAAAAACATTTATGATTCTGTTTTTCCCACAAATTAATCAGTAGTTCTAACGGTAAATCAAAGTCAATACCATCTCGTTTAGCGCGGCTTCTAATCGCATTGCTTTTAGCCGTCCAGAACTTTACAGGAGTACTATTTAAATTTTGCCTGGATTGTTGATATCTACACTGCATGCAATAAGATAATTTGCGACCGTCAATACTATTGATTACCCAAGGAAACTTATCGTTAGGTATAATCTTATTACATTTACCACAATACGAACTTGTTTCATTATAAGGTTTTGGCGGGCCTCCTCTATACCTGGCGCACTCTCTACCTTTTTGTTTGAGCCAATAAGCAACTCTATATCTGTCTACTCCATCAAGTTCTCGGGCAATGGCGCGATTACTCAGACCTTTTTCGTTTAGCCGATAAATTTCTTGGATAGTTTCTTCACTTAATCTGTTATATGTCATGTAAGATAGTTTATCACAACTATCGTCTAAAACTCCACTCCATCACCAACATCAAATGTCGTAATACCTAGTTTCCTCCACAGGCGATTCATCATCGGCCGATCGTCAAAAACGCCTCTGATATTGTGATGACGAGCATGCTGGTTGAAGAGTTCATACTTTACCACATAGTCAGGACGCATGTCACCTTCTGTCCGCATGTACAGCTCTATAGGTGCGTCAAGGAGGAAAGTATAATTGGACAACCATTCGAGTGTTTCGGCGTAGCAGCTACCGTCACGACCAGAAAGGAAGATAATCTCTGCATTGTTAGACAGTTCATTGACAACGCGAATCACATCCATTCGTGGTGTGTCCAGACCTACTTTGTCCCAATCAAACGGCCCTCTCCGGTCGCCCATTTGTGCGACAGTACCATCAACATCCACCAGGTAGACAGGCATCATGCCAGCGCGCTCGTACGGAACTACCTCGAAGGTACTGACGCCTTCCTTAGCCACGATAGTACCCCACTGCTTGAATGGGAACCGAGCAGCCTGCTTACGAATGGCATCCTCTGGCACGAAACGACCTTCATAGATGCTAGCACGCTCAAGGTTGCGACGTAGGCATTCTTCGAGAGGAGTCTTGAAGTCAACGACCTCGAACTCTGCGCCAACCTCCTGAGCCAGGTTAGCCCACTCCACGGCGTACTTGCGGACAAGGTTGGTATCATCACAGACAACATCCTTGCCCTGCTGGAGAGCCTTCTTGGCGACACTGCGTTGGACAGACGTGACGATACCTTCCTTGTCCTGTGACAGTACACCTTGTTGATTGAACAGTGACTCTCGGAGATCGTCACGATTAGTACGCAGTCGGTTCTCTGAGTCATACGACAGCCAGTCCTTGGCGTACGAGGTCTTGCCGCTGCCGGAATAACCCCTAGTCAGGATCAACTTAACCATTAAACCTCCTCTGCTTCGGCTGACTCTAGGTCTGCTTCGCCTGTATCAAGCTGCTTAGTCTCGTACTCATAAAAGACTGGGCTCTTTGCCTTCAGCACGTACGGTACCAGACCCTCGACGCGGATGCAAACGCCTTCGTCAACGATCGGGTTCTTCTTCGTGCTCTTCTCAAGAGGAAGGGCGTTCTCCAAGCCAAGGCCGTCGTGGTAACGCACATCCAGCCAAGTCTCTGCCTTGAACTCGAAGTGAGGTCCACGCCAAAGCTCGGGCACAGACTTCAAGTTATTGTCCTCGCAGAACTCGACTACCTGATCCCAGGATAGGTCAACAGAGCGCCCCTGAGGGTTGATCTGAGCGATGCGGTAGACGTAAAGCTCGTGGGTACCCTGAGGCAGGCAGTAAGTGTAGCCGGACTGAATGGCCCCGCCGTCCTTGGTCCAACCGATGATCTCGCCGTACAAAATATAGCCCTGTGGGAGAACGTCACCTACCTCCTTGCCGACCTGAGTCCAGAGATCGTAACCTGCCTCGTCAGCGGCGTAGAAGTGCTGCTGGTTCGGGTTGTTGATGTCTTTGGTAACTCGACGTGAGCCGAAGATTAGATCGTACTCGGTCTCCTTGACAGGCACGCCGAACCGCTTGGCCAGTTTCTCCTTCCAGTTAAGCTCGCGGGCGACCAGGGTGTTTGCGATGCGGACTGAGGTCCCGTGGATCTTCTGTGTGACGACAACCTCACGGTCAGCAGGCACAGTGTGCGAGTTCCTAAAATACTGGTCAGTATCGAAATGGAGAGGGAAAAACTGCTTGTCAACGCGAGAGAAAGACTTGACCTTGTTCTTGGCCAAGTTGTTCTGGCTCTGCTTCACGGGAAGGGTGTACTTCTTGCAGATCTCATGAGTGCCAAGCTTGTCAAATGTGTCGCCGGGCTGTAGCTCCTTGTATCCCTTGATGTAGCTCAGAGACTCGATCGGAAACCAGAGAGCATTGGACTCGTGACCACGGAACTTCAGCGCTTTGACGCGGCGATTGTTCTCAAGGTAGCCGCTCTTGGTCTTGTCCTTGTTAAGATTCTCGTCCCGGTACTGGTTGTTGAATGAAGCAAACTCTTCTGACAACTGGGTCTCGGCAGAGAAGTATACCCCAAGCTCTCCTGGCTGATGATCCTTACTCAGGATAGCTTGATATCCCGAAAACTTGGCACCGTTTACGTTGTCGCAGCCATCTAGTTCAACGATGGTCTTCAATTCCACGACCGTAGCCGCGTAGTTAGCATTCTCTGGCGCTTCTAGCTTCATGTCTCTCTTCTCCTTAACTGTGGTTAATCTTGTACAGGTATCCGGCAACAGCCCAGATGGCCATCGAGGGAAGCTCAGAGTACGGCTCGGCGAAATACCAGAAGCCATCCTCCATGCGCTCAACCTCTCCCAGGTCAAGTAGGTTATCATTCATCTTGCCGTAAAGATAGATCTTGTCCGGACCGATTACATCTCCAATGATCTGCATGTCTCTCCCTCCGTAAATGACTGAACCCTGCTCGTTGTTTCCAACGCTACAGGGTCAGTTGGTGCCTGTCAATGCTTTTCAGGGTCCGCGAGCATACTTTCTAGGCACAGCTTGTGGAAGCCGGTAAGAAGTTGTTCTCGCTCGTCCGCATCTAGCTCTGGGAAGGCGTCTTGGAGAAGGACCTCATTGATGGTCCACTGAAAATAGTGCTCTGCGTCTACATCCATGCTACTGTCCTGGCCGCAACCAGGACAGATTCTGAGTATGTGTCTTACTTCCACTGTGCCTTCTTCCCTCCTCTACGTAGTTCAGTCTGTGTCAGACTGAAACGCATATAGATTGGCTCTCCTGCCCCCTTGCGGATGCTCAGGATCTGATTGCCTTCGTTGTCAGTACCTACGAGGCTAACACGAACTGCTCCCCACGTCAAGACACCCTTCTTGTCCAGTTTTGGAACGTTGGGGTCGTACTCGTGCTTTCTGGCCATAGCGCTCCTGTTCCTGGTTACTTTGTGAGACTCGTCATCTCGGGTGCCATGTATAAGTGTAGGCTTATACATATCTTCTGTTAGCCAATCTTCGGGGAAACCGATTGGTAGGATGTCTTCCTCATCAAAGAATTCGACTGGGAAGTCTACATCGTGGTATTGCTTGAACGTGTTGTTCGAGTGGAACTTCTCAGTCCACGTCTTGATATTCTCGTAATCAATCTCTTTTCGGGAGGCCACGGGTAATCGTCCCTTCCAGTGTGATATCGAAATCTTCAAAGTAGATTGTGTACATAGCTGACTTGCCTTGCTTGGCTGCACGGACGAACTGGTCTGCCAGCTTGGAGCCCTGGATAGTGTGCGTCTTGTTCGGGTTCTTGAACTCGATTACGGCGTCTTCAGTAGAGAAGTCATCCTTCTCGACCTTTGAGCCGGAAGCTGCATGTAGCCGAGCCCCCATACGTTTAGCCACGATCTTCTCAGTCTGGCCGCCACGTACGGAAGGCGTCACAGTTTTCCAAGGGACTCCGCTTACCACTTGAAGCCCTTGAACTCTAACTCTGGCTGTTCCTTCTCGACCGGCACACGATCTGCCAGCCAATCCGGACCAGAGTTGCGAACGTACTCCGGCTCCTTCTTCTTATCTTTCTTGCTGGACTTCTTCTTGTCCTTGGTCATACAAGTTCCTTCGGGGCGTAGTAAGCGTAAGACTCCTTGTCGAGTCCGTACTTGGCACAAACCTTGTCCATAATAGAATTATACGCCTCTGGAGTAGTCTCAAGAAGGTCATGGAAGTTGTCCTTGGAGTTAGCCTTGTGCTCCCCAATTACCTCTCCCGTTTCTGTATCTACATCAGTGTAAGTCCACCAGGAGCCGGAAGTATCGACTAGACCAAGCTCAAGGCCCTGTGCCATGAGATAAGTAGCCTGATCAACCTTGCCGGAAGCATAGTCGAAGATGAGGTGCTGAATGTCAAACGGGCTCTTATTGCGAGCCTTGAGTAGCTCAGCACGGAACTTCTGTCCTACCTGCTTCTTGGCGATTACATCCTTCTTCTCGCCGTCGAAGTATCGAACATCCATCTTGACGGACCCGACCTTCTTGAGAGCGAAAGATTGTGATACATAGTACTCGATTGACTTGCCGCCAGTCTTGATGGTCTTAGCCTGCATCGGCATGGCACCGATGTTATCGCGCATCTGAGTTACCCACAAGATGGCTGTCTTGGAGTTGGCCGCGTTAAGCTTGCGGAGAGACAGAGCCATCAGAGCGGCGATACGTGCTGGCTGGTTGTTGGCCTTGCCGGACAGTTGTAGTTCACGCTCAGAGTTAGGAAGCATGGTAGCAATGGAGTCGAAACAAACATAATCTACGTCGTTGTGGACGAGCACTTCCATCTGGTCGAGTGCGACCTCTGCAACCTTCGGCTGGATCAGGATCAGTTCAGACATGTTGATGCCAAGTTGCTCTGCCCAGCCCTGCTGGAAACCCTTCTCGGTGTCGATATATGCTGCTGTGCCGCCTTGGCGCTGCACCTGAGCGACTGTAGAGAGACCGATGAG
>Ga0193717_1000300_pt1 | contig 36360 bp, 33 predicted proteins | sample U2c2metaG_FD_145900 | JGI IMG/M metagenome (GOLD analysis project Ga0193717, IMG submission 145900) | Soil microbial communities from a riparian zone of the East river system, Colorado, United States - U2c2 | ecosystem: Environmental > Terrestrial > Soil > Riparian zone | place: USA: East River... | reverse complement strand
GAGCGGACCATCGAGACGGTCGCGGTGGTCGGCGGAGCGGGGGATTCGGAGTTCGATCGCGTCCGCGCGGCCGGCGTCGATGCCTATGTCACCGCTGACCTCCGGCATCACCCGGCGACCGAGGCGCGCGCGTACGACGAGGGGCCGGTGCTGGTGGACGTGGCGCACTGGGCGAGCGAATGGCCGTGGTTGCGCGACGCGGAACGACTCCTGACTGCGGGGTTGGCAGAGCGGGGCAGTACCGTGGACACTCACATCTCGACGCTCTGCACCGACGCCTGGACCTCGCGGCTCTGACGGTGCGATAGCTGACAACTGAACGCACTCTTGAAGGAGCCGATCCTGAACGCCGAGCCCGCTGTCCAACGCCGGTTGCTGGAGCTGCAGGATCTCGACCTGCAGCTGGATCAGGTCGCGCACAAGCGCAAGTCGCTGCCCGAGCACCAGGCGCTGGCCGAGCTGGCCGCGGAGAAGTCGGTGGTCGACGGCGACCTGGTGAACGCCGATACCGAGGTGAGCGATCTGCAGCGGGAGCAGAAGAAGGCCGACAGTGATGTCGACCAGGTCCGACAGCGCAAGGCGCGCAACCGGCAGCGGATGGACTCCGGCCAGATCTCCTCGCCGCGCGATCTGGAGAACCTGCAGCACGAGATCGTGTCGCTGGACCGCCGGATCTCCGACCTGGAGGACTCCGAGCTCGAGGTGATGGAAAGGCTCGAGGCCGCCGAGGCGACCCAGGCGGGCCTCCGCACCCGGGCCGACGCGTTCGCCGGTCGGCAGACCGAGCTGGAAGCGACCCGGGACGCCGCGTTGAAGGAGCTCGACGAGCAGCGGGCGACTGTCGGCGACCAGCGCGCCACGATCGCCGCGGAGCTCCCGGACGACCTCATCACGATGTACCAGCGGCTGCGCGAGCGCAACGGTGGCATCGGTGCCGCGCCGCTGGTCGGCAAGCGCTGCATGGGCTGCCGGATGGAGCTCGCGCCGTCTGACCTCAGCCGGTTCAAGGCCTCCCCGCCCGATGCAGTACTGCGCTGCGAGGAGTGCGGGCGAATCCTGGTTCGTACGGCGGAGAGCAGCGTATGACCGACAGCACTGCCCGCTACACGCACGTCATCATCGAGGCCGATGGTGGTTCGCGCGGCAACCCTGGTCCGGCGGCTTACGGCGCGTTGGTCCGGGATCCCGAGACCGGTGAGGTGATCGCGCAGCGGGCCGTCACCCTGGGGATCGCGACGAACAACGTGGCGGAGTACAGCGGGCTGATCGCGGGCCTCGAGTTGGCTGCGGAGTACGCGCCGGACGCCTCGATCGAGGTCCGGATGGATTCCAAGCTGGTGATCGAGCAGATGGCCGGGCGGTGGAAGGTCAAGCACCCGGACATGAAGCCGCTGGCGATGAAGGCGCAGTCGCTCGCGCCGTTCGGCACAGAGTGGACTTGGGTGCCGAGGGCCCAGAACTCGGCTGCCGACGCGCTGGCGAACATGGCGCTGGACGGGAAGCCGGTGCCGCTCCGGCCGGCCCCGAAGGCTGTTGCTGCAGCCGAGCCGAAGGCGCCGACAGATCAGAAGAAGTCGATGCAGGGTTGGGGTTTCGCGCAGGCGGAGCCGCCGACCCGGCTGATCTTCCTCCGGCATGGCGAGACGCCGCACACGGTTGAGAAGCGGTTCTCCGGTTCCAGTGGGGACAATCCGGGACTGAGCCCGACGGGGGAGGCCCAGGCGCGGGCGGCCGCGCAGTACCTGTCGACTATTGGCGGCGTGGACGCGGTGGTGTCATCGCCGATGCTGCGGACGCAGCAGACGGCCGCGGTGGTCGCGGAGTCGCTTGGGCTCGAAGTGGATGTCCGGGACGGCTGGGTGGAGTGCTCGTTCGGCGACTGGGACGGGCACACGTTCGCCGAGGTCCAGGAGAAGTGGCCGGAGGCCCTCAGCGCCTGGATGGAGTCGACCACGGTCGCGCCGCCCGGAGGCGAGTCGTTCGACGCCTGTGCACGCCGGGCCCGCTCCGCGCGCGACGGCATCCTGGCGGCGTACCCGGGCAAGACGGTCGTCGTCGTCACCCACGTGACACCGATCAAGCTGATGGTCCGCGGCGTCCTCCAGGCCCCGATGTCCTCGATGTTCCGGATGGAACTGTCGTCCGCGAGCATCACCGAGATCCACTGGTACGCCGACGGTCTCGCGTCGCTGAAATCCTTCAACCTCCAACCCTCGTGAGTGGTCCGGATCGGGGTGCGGCACGCATCTCCGGCGCCCCTGCAGGCACCTCGCTGCGTTGTCGTCGGGTCATGATGCCCCACATCGCTCCCCTCCTCCGCCTTGCGATGCACCCACCTGGACACCGGAGCTACGCACCGCACCCCGACCCGGACCACTAGTCTGACCCGTACAACCCGGCACAACGGAGTGCCGGGCTGAGTGGATGGAGTGGTCGAGTGCCTTTGCAGAGAGTGCATTTCGCCGAGGAAGTGCCCGAGGTGTTCCGCGCCTCGCTGCAGGAGATCAGGCGCGAGCTCGAGGTGCCGGCGGAGTTCCCGGCCGAGGTGGTCGAGGCGGCGCTGGCAGCGGTGCGAAGTCCGAAGCTGCCGGAGCTCGACCGGACGGACCTCGAGTTCGTCACGATCGATCCGCCGGACTCGATGGACCTCGACCAGGCGCTCTACATCGAGCGCAACGGCGACGGCTACACCGTGTACTACGCGATCGCGGATGTCGCCGCCTTCGTCGAGCCTGGTGACCCGATCGACCTGGAGGCGCGCAAGCGCGGCGAGACCCTCTACGCGCCGGACAAGCGCACCCCACTGCACCCGCCCGAGCTCTCCGAGGGCGCGGCGTCCCTGTTGCCCGACCAGGTCCGGCCCGCGCTGCTATGGACGATCGCGGTCGACGCCGCGGGCGAAGGCACCGATGTTGTCTGCAAGCGCGCGCTGGTGAAGTCCCGCGCCAAGCTCAATTACGCCGCAGTGCAGAAGGACCTCGACGCCGGTACCGCGTCCGAGTCGCTCCAACTGCTCCGCGAGGTCGGCAAGCTCCGCGAACAACGCGAACTCGAGCGAGGCGGCGTCAACCTACCGATCCCCGACCAGGAGATCGTCGCGAGCAACGGCGACTGGACGCTGGAGTTCCGCGCCCCGCTCCCGGTGGAGGGCTGGAACGCGCAGATCTCACTGCTCACCGGGATGGCCGCCGCGCACCTGATGATGTACGGCGAGATCGGCATCCTGCGCACCCTGCCCGAATCGCATGACGACCTGCGCCGCAAACTGGACAACATCGCGAAGGCGCTCGGAATCGCCTGGCCCGTCGGCACGGCGTACGCGCAATTCATCCACGGGCTGGACCCGAAAGTGCCGGCGCACGCGGCGATGCTGGCGGCGTGCACGGTGCTGTTCCGCGGTGCCGGATACACCTCGTTCTCGGGTGGGGTGCCCGAGCAACCGGAGCACGCAGCGATGAAGTCGGAGTACGCGCATGTCACCGCGCCGCTGCGCCGACTGGTGGACCGCTGGACCGGCGAGATCTGCGTGGCACTCTGCGCGGACGCCCCGGTGCCCGGGTGGGTTCGCGAGTCGATGGACGACATCCCCAAGATCATGGACGACTGCGCCCGCAAGGCCCACGCTTACGAGCGCTCGATCGTCAGCATGGTCGAGGCCGGCCTGGTCGCCGAGCATGTCGGCTCGTCCTTCGACGGCGTCATCACCGAGGTCGACGAGCGCGAGCCGACCCGCGGGATCGTCGCCCTGTCCACGCTCGCGATCGAGGGTCGCGTCAAGGGCGCCACCGCGCTCCCGCTCGGCCAACCGGTCCGGGTCAAGCTGGTCGAGGCCGACATCGCCAAGCGCACGATCGCCTTCGAACTAGTCGGCTAGAAAGGCGTCCACAGCCTTCGTGGTCCGCTCGACATCGCCGGTCGCCAGCAGATCGAGGAGCGCTCCGCGCAGCATCGCCAGTACTCCGGTACGCCGTGCTCGCCCGCGGACTGTTCCCCGCTCGGCGGCAGGTTGTGCGGTGGCGAGTAGTTCGAGCCAGTCGTCGACGGTCGAGCGGGCGTAGTCCGCCCAAGGGCCGTCGGGGGCAACCAGGGAACGCCCGTAGGCCTCTACCCAGAGGGTCATGAGCGGGCGTCGTTCCGTGGCTGCCAACCATTTCCACAGTTCCCGGCCGACGACCTCGAGGCCGGGCGGAGCGTCGTACCGGTTGTGGATCTGCCGGAGCAGCTCCAGTTCGTCGCTGCGGGTGCGCGCGAGCAGGGCGCGGATCAGGCCGTCCTTGCTGCCGAAGAGGAACAGCAGGACTCGGGGACTCGAGCCGATCGCGGCCGCGAGAGGGCGGAGTGACAGGTCGCCGAGACCGTGGGTCAGCGAGTACGCGTAGGCGCGCTCCAGCAGCTCCTGCTCCCGTGCGGAAGGGGCTGGCTTCGTGGTGGGCACGGGGATAGTATCGCTGACTGAAACACTCGTGTCAGTAGATCGGTGGGTGGACATGGAGATCAGACGTCTCGGGCAGCCTGGGGACCTGGGGTGGGTCGTGCAGGCCCATGGCGAGATCTACGCGGCGGAGTACGGCTGGGGTTCGGCGTTCGAAGCCTTGGTTGCGCGCGTGGTCGCCGACTATGCGGCGGATCACGACCCTGCGTGCGAAGCCGCCTGGATCGCGGAGGTCGACGGCGAGCGTGTTGGTTGCGTCTTCTGCGTCCGCGGCCCCGACGAAGGAACCGCCAAACTCCGCCTGCTCCTGCTGGCGCCGGGTGGTCGCGGTCAGGGCCTTGGTGGTCGGTTGGTTGACACGTGCCTGGAGTTCGCGCGCTCTGCCGGCTACAAACGCATGGTCCTCTGGACGAACGACCCCTTGGTTGCCGCGCGCCACATCTACCTGACCCGAGGCTTCAAACTCACCACCTCAGAACCCCACACCCTCTTCGGCGAAGGCCTCCTGAGCCAAACCTACGAACTAGACCTCACCTGAAAGCCGAACCCCCGCCGGTACGCCGGTACGCCGGTACGCCGGCTGCAGGTGGTTCGCGGATCCAGAGGTGGATGTGGTCCGCGGGACGACAGGTGACTGTGGTCCGCGGGTCGGCAGGTGGATGTGGTTCGCGGGTAGGTGCAGGTGGTTCGCGTCGCCGGGCTGCGTGATTGTGCTAGTCGTGGTGAGGTGTATCAAGGGCGCCTTTGGCGTCGCCTTCGGCGATCGAACGAGTTCGACCCTTGACACACCTCACCACGACCAGGGAAGGACGCAGCTAGCCCGGAGCCGCTGGGAAGTACGGCCACAATTCAGGGATTCCGTCGGGGTGCGGCCCGGGTGGTTCCTGGCGGTCTGGCGGTTCCGACTGGTGGACCAGGCGGTCAGGCGTGGCGGCCGATAGCGGGCTGCTCGACCGATAGCGCCCTACAGGCCGGCATCGGTCCAACGGGCCGGCATCCGACCCGGCGGGCTCACCGCCGATAGCGGGTTGTTCGACCGATAGCGCTCCGTAGACCGGTATCGGTCCAACGGGCCGGCAGTCGACGGGACCGCGCCACTGCTCGACGCGCGGACCCCTCACCCAGACCCACAGAACTCACCGGAACCACCCGGGAAACCGGTTACCGGGCAGGGGTTCGCGAGTTCTGTCGGTGTGGATGGGGCCGGGCGCCGTTTCGGCGGGTTTCGGGGTGAGTGGTCACTCAGTCGTGGACCAGCGGGACGGAAACCGATTGCCGCCCCCGGAACCCACGACTGAGCGCTGGCTCACCCCCCGCTCAGTGGGGTTAGCCCACGATGTGGTGGTTACCCCACTGGCAGAACAGTGGGGTAACCCCACCAGGAGGAGTTATCCCCCCGCATCGACGCCGAACCACCCGGACCGACGGAAGTTGCTCACACGCCTGCCCCGGGACCGCCCGGGCGAACGGAATCGCCTGAATGCAGCTCACACGTCAGCGCGGATCCGCGTAGCTGCGTCCTTCCCTGGTCGGCGTGGTGGGTGTCAAGGGTCGAACTTGTTCGAGCCCGAAGGGCCGCGAAGCGCCCTTGACGCGCACCACGGCGACTAGCACCATCACGCAGCGGAGACCGCGCAACCACAGCACCAATGCACCGGTGGAAACCACATCGCCCATGCACCGGCGCAATCGCAGTTCCATCCGCTGGAGGAAGGAGCCTGGGCTGTGCTGGAGCTGGGATATGCAGTTGCTGGGGGCAACTACCTGGGCGCGGCGGGGTCGGCGTACGGGGGAGGTGTGATCAGTCCAGTAGGCGGTGGGTGAAGTACCCTCTCCGGTTCATGTCGGATGATGGCATGCACCAAGGGGCCACCGGTCATGCATGTCGAGATGGCACGTCGGGCTCCGACGTATGCCGTGAACGTGCCCGTTCAGGGTGCCTGCGATCGGGAGAGATCGATGAGTCTGCCGGAGGTCGTGTCGCGTGCGGAGTGGGTGGTGGCGCGGAAGGAGTTTCTGGTTGAGGAGAAGGAGTTCACGCGCCGGCGGGACGAGCTGAACGCGAATCGGCGGCGGCTGCCGATGGTGCTGGTCGACAAGCCGTACGTCTTCACCGGGGCGGCCGGTGAGGTGAGCATGGTCGAGCTGTTCGAGGGCCGGCGGCAGTTGGTGGTGTACCACTTCATGTTCCAGCCGGAGTGGGAGGCGGGCTGCCCGAACTGCTCGGGGTTCGCCGACGACATCGGGCGCCTGGAAGGGCTCAACTCCCGGGAGACGACCTTCGCCGCGGTTTCTCGCGCGCCGTACGAGAAGATCGCGGCGTACAAGGAGCGGATGGGGTGGACGTTCCCGTGGTACTCGTCGTACGGGAGTGAGTTCAACTACGACTTCCATGTCACGCTGGACGACTCCGTGGTGCCGCTCGAGTACAACTACCGGACCAAGGCCGAGTGGGATCAGGTCCCGGCCAATGAACACGTGCAATCCGAGCAGCCGTTCGATCTGCACGGGATGAGCTGCTTCCTCCGCGTCGGCGAGGCCGTCCACCACACCTACTCCACCTACGGCCGCGGCACAGGCTCCCTCGGCTTCTCATCCAGTGCCCTGGACCTCACCGCCCTCGGCCGCCAGGAGCCCTGGGAAGAACCCAAGGACAGAACCCCCGGCCAGGCCCCCGTCGCCGGCGATCCGCGCATCAACCACCGCGACACCTGCCACTAGTCACCCCTTCACAGCGATAGCGCCGAAGGCGGCGGTCAGGGCTTGGGCGATCAGGTCGGGGAGATCGGTCTGGCCGTCGTCTTCGGCCCAGCGGACCAGGGCTGTGTGCATGACGGCCAGGCAGGCGCTGGCTGCGGCGTTGGCGTGGAAGGCGGCGTCGGGATCGGTGCCGTCGTCGCCGAGGGCATCGACGATCGCCTGTTGAAGGGCGTAGTTGTTGTCCAGGTGCTTGGCCCGCAAGGCCGGTGTCGAGATCATCAACTGGAGGCGGGCCAGCAGGAACTGCTTGGTGGCCGTCGGGTCGTCGCCTCCAGCGGTCAACTCCCTCGCCGAGTCGATGATCGCGGTGCCGATGCGGTGGACCAGGGGTTGCTCGGCCGAGGTCGCGGCGATGCGCTCGGCGGCGAGCTGGGTGCGCTGGTCGACGAGGACGAGGTCCTCCTTGGTGGGGAAGTGCCGATACACGGTCATGGCGGACACGCCCGCGGCTTCGGCGACGTCGGCCACGGTCGTGGCGTCGTATCCGCGCTCGGTGAACAGGCGGACCGCATGCGCCTGGATCGTGCGCTGGGTGTCGGCTCGTCGTTTCGCTCGCAGGGTGGGGTGCTGGTCGTTCATGTGATAGACACTACCGCAGTGGTAGTCACTAACATTTCGGTAGTAACTAACAACCTGGAGTGGTTGACATGAGTGATCTGACCGGCAGGACGGCCCTGGTGACCGGAGCATCGCGCGGCATCGGACAGGCGATCGCTGCCCGGCTGGCGGCGAACGGAGCAGTGGTCGTCGTTCACTACGGCAAGGACAAGGACGGCGCGACGGCGACGGTCGACGAGATTGAACGGTCTGGTGGCACTGCGTTCGCCGTCGGGGCAGAGCTGGGCGTGGAGGACGACGTCGAAACGCTCTTCGAGGGAGTCGAGGCGGGCCTGGCGGGGCAGCCACTCGACATCCTCGTCAACAACGCGGCAGCGGTGCCGGCCGGGCCGCTCGGAACCACGACGCGGACGGAGTTCGACCACCTCTTCGCGGTGAACGTGCGAGCGCCGTACTTCATCATCCAGCGAGCCCTGCCGGTACTCCGTGACGGTGGCCGCATCATCACGATGTCGTCCGTAGCGACCCGGATGGCCAACCCCACCCAGACCTCCTTCGCGATGACGAAGGGAGCGGTCGAGACCATGACCATGACCTTGGCCAACGAGCTCGGGGCTCGAGGAATCACCGTGAACGCGGTCGCTCCCGGCGCCACCCGGACGGCGACGAACGGATCGTCGTTCGAGGCTCCGGGCCTGGCCGACTTCATCGCCGCGGGGACGGCACTCGGTCGGCTGGGTGGGGCCGACGACGTCGCGGACATCGTCGCGTTCCTTGCCTCCGACGCCGCGCGCTGGATCACCGGCCAGGTCATCGACGCGACTGGTGGTCTGTTCCTCGGTCCACGCCCTTGACCGACTGGGGCCGGCCCTGACCGATGGGGGAACGGGTCGGTCTGTAAGCCGGATTCTGTAGTCGGCGATCATCCATCTACGGTGACCGTTGCCGGTCACCTCCAGCGGCCTACCCGCGAGCTCGGGCGGGCAGCCCTCGAACGCTCGCGCAGACGACGGTTGCCCGCCATCCTTCTTGGCCTTGCTCCACGTGGGGTTTACCGAGCCTCCACAGTCACCTGCGGAGCTGGTGGTCTCTTACACCACCGTTTCACCCTCACCCGCACCTCGATGGACCACGGGGTCCACCGAGGCCGCTGGCGGTCTGTTCTCTGTGGCACTGTCCCGCGGGTTGCCCCGGGTGGGCGTTACCCACCACGCTGCCCTGTGGAGTCCGGACTTTCCTCGGCGCCCTGGGGGCGACGCGATCGCCCGACCGACCCGTTCCTCGTTCAGGATAGGGCCTCCGCGGGGACATCCGGCCAGCGGCCGTCCTCGCCGCGCTGATAAGCCCGTACGTCGACCACGGCGTCCAGGTTGATCGGTCCGTAGATGTGCGGGAACGTGATCCCGATACCGTCCAGGTCCTCGTCGCAGATCGCCGAGACGAGGCGTCCGGTGTCGATCACCAGCAGACAGAGCGGCTCCGTCACATCGGAGTAGAACGAGTTCGCCACCATGCCGACCTGCTCCGGCCGCGAGCAGTGAATGAAGGTCGCCCCGTCGTCAAGTGTCTGACCGCGAGTGGAGATCCGGTACGAGCCCGCCTGCTGAGCGGCGCTCCACTGGTCGACGAAGGCGATATGCAAGATCGACGGCATGTCGAGAGGCTATCGGCGCCGGCACGGCCACCGAAGTATTGACACGGAGCACGCGGCAAAGAAAGATCCGATGTCTACTCGTGGTCCTCTCCGCCCCCAGGCCACGGGTCCGCCCCATCCTCGGAGAGCTCCGATGAACACCCTCCTACGCTCCCCCCTGCCCAAAATCTTGCTCGTCCTGGCCCTCTTGGCCGGCTTGATAGCAACCAGTGGCCCTCCCGCTGCCGCGGCTCCCGGTACCACCGCCTGGCAGAACGGCTCTTTCGTCGTCGACACCCCGAACCTGGTTCGCCGTTCGGACGTCGTACTCGGTCGTGCCAACTCAGCGCCGGCCGAGTCGATGCCGTTGGGCAACGGGGCTCTCGGTGCCGCCGTCTGGGCGGCCAACGGGTTCACCGCCCAACTCAATCGCACCGACACCTTCCCCGACCGGAAGTCCTTGGGTCAGCTGGTGATCCCCGGCCTGTCCCGGATGACCAGTGCCGCCGACTTCAGCGGCCGGCTCGACCTGTACGACGGGATGCTGCGGCAGTCCGGCGGCGGGATGACCATGACCGCGTTCGTTCGCGCGGACACCCAGCAACTCGTCGTCGACGTCACCGGCGCCGACCCCAACACCTCGCAGACCGCCCAGGTCAATCTGTGGAGCGGCCGTGCGGCGACCTCGCGTGCGTCGGGCTCGGTCGCGGCGCTGTCCGAAACCTGGGTGGACAACAGCGGCGAGGGAGCCTCCGGCCGAACCTTCGGCTCCCTCGCCGGTCTGTCCGCGGGCGGCCGGAGCGTTGTCGCCTCGGCGCCTAACCCGCTGACCGCACAGGTCAACTTCCAGCCCAACACCGACGGCTCGTTCCGTGTCGTCGTCGCGGCACCGACCTGGACCGGTGGCGATTCGATCGCCACCACGAACTCGGTGCTGAACGGCGCGGCGACGCGTCCGCAGGCCGAGGTCCGCGGCGCCCACCTGCAGTGGTGGCACGACTATTGGCAGTCCGCCGGGCTCATCAAGGTCAGTTCGGCCGACGGCACCGGTGACTACGTCGAGAACCTGCGCACGATCTACCTGTACTCCGCTGCGGCGCAGAGCAGGGGCGTCCTGCCCGGTTCGCAGGCGGGTGTCGCCGACCTGTTCACCTTCTCGCAGGATCGGCGCGAGTGGTTCCCGGCCGGTTACTGGTTCTGGAACCTGCGAATGCAGGTCGCGGCGAACGTGGCCGCCGGCGTACCGGGTCTCAACGACCCGATGTTCCGGCTTTACCGCGACAACCTCGGCGCGATCACGACCTGGACCCAGCAGCACATGCCCGGCCGGCAAGGCATCTGTGTGCCGGAGACGATGAGGTTCAATGGCAACGGCACCTACCAGGGTGGCATCAGCAACGCCTCCTGCGAGTCGAACATCGCGCCGAGCTACAACTCGCTCGTGGTGACCACCGGCGCGGAGATCGGGCTGTGGGTCTGGCAGCACTACCAGATGACCGACAACCAGGCCTTCCTGTCCGCGAACTACCCGCTGATCAAGGCCTCAGCGCAGTTCCTGCTGTCGCACGCGACCACCGGCTCGGACGGCAAGCTGCACACCAAGGGCAACGCGCACGAGACCCAGTGGAACGTCACCGACCCGACCACCGACATCGCAGCGATGCGGGCGTTCTTCCCGATCGCAGTCAAGGCGGCGCAGACCCTCGGTGTCGACGCCGATCTCGTCAACCAGTTGAACGCGGCGATCCCGAAGCTCCCGGACCTGCCGAGGACCGACACCGCCACCCAGACCCAGTTGCTCACGCCGTCATCCGATGCCGCGGGCAACAACATGATCGGGCTGTCCACCCAGCCCACTGCAACGCGGCACAACAGCGAGAACATCGGCCTGGAGGCGGTCTGGCCGTACAACCTGATCGGCGACACCGGCGCGATGACCGCGCTCGGCCGCCGCACCTACACGTCGCGCAGCTACGTCAACGGCAATTCCTGGAGCTACGACGCGCTCCATGCCGCCCGGCTTGGTCTCGGCGCCGAGGTCAAGACGGCCCTGCTCGCCGCGATCAGGTCCTACCAGACCTACCCGTCCGGGATGGCGAGCTGGAACGTCGCGAACGCGGTCGAGCCGTACATCGAGCAGGCCGGAGTACTGGCCGCAACAGTGCCCGAGGCTTTGGTGCAGCACTACGACGGCGTACTACGAATCGCGCCCGCCTGGCCCAGCGATTGGACCGGTGAAGGCACCGTCGCGATTCCGCACAACTCGAAGGTCCACGTCCAGATCAGCGGCGGTACGGCGACAACCGTGGCCATCGTGTCGGGCGCGAACCAGCAGTTGACCGTGCGCAGCCCGTGGCCCGGACAGAGCGTCACGGTGGTGGACGGACAGACCCGGGCGACCGTGGTCGGTCCGCAGACCAATGCGACGTTCACCGTCCCGGCGCAGTCCGGCAAGACCTACTTGGTCGAGCGGACCGGCTCACCGACCAACGCACAACCGTTCGAGGCGCTGACCGGTACGCAGGCCACCGCGCCAAGGAAGTACGACAGGGCAACCATCGGGTTGCCGAAGGCAACCTCCGGCACCGGCACGGTCAGCCTCCGCGCACGGGCCAACGGCAGGTACGTGACGGCCGGGACCGGTACGCCGCTGATCGCGAACAGCACCACGATCGGCACGGCCCAGCAGTTCGAGATGGCCGACCTGGGCGGCGGCAACGTGTCGTTGCGCGCCAAGGTGAACAACCTGCTGGTTGCCGCCGACAACGCAGGCGCCGGACCGCTGATCGCCAAGAACACGGCGGTCGGTTCCTGGGAGACGTTCCAACTGATCCGCAATCCCGACGGCACGGTCAGCTTCCGTGCCCAGATCAACAACCAGCTGGTCTGCGCCGACAACGCCGGAGCCGCGCCGCTGATAGCGAACCGGGCCGCGGTCGGCCCGTGGGAATCCTTCGACCTGATCACCAACTGAGGAGCAGAGACATGGCCTTCAAAGACATGCGGCGCAAGTCCCTGCTGGTAGCACTGACCCTGACGGTCTCGATGGCCGTCGGCATGCCGGCAGCGGACGCGGGTTCCACCATTCCACCCGCCGATTACCAACAGATCAACCTCGCCAGCGGGGGCAACGAGCTCGGTGAGGCGATGTCGCTCGCAGTACTGCCTGACCGGACGGTGGTTCACACCGCCAGGGACGGCAACGTCCGGGTGACCGATGCCGCCGGCAACACCAAGGTCGCCGGCAAGCTGAACGTGTACACCCACGACGAGGAGGGGCTGCAAGGCGTCGCCGCCGATCCGGCCTTCCTCACCAACCGGTTCATCTACCTCTACTACTCGCCCCGGCTGACCACCCCGGACGGCGACGCGCCGACCGAGGGCACGCAGGCGACCTGGGACCAGTGGAAGGGCGAGTTGCGCCTGTCCCGGTTCGTCCTCAAGACGGACAACACCCTCGATCTGGCCAGCGAGAAGATCGTACTGCGCGTCGCCAACGACCGTGGTCAGTGCTGCCATGTCGGCGGCGACCTCGATTTCGATGCCGCGGGCAACCTCTATCTGACCACCGGCGACGACAGCAACCCGTTCCAGTCCGACAGCTACACCCCGATCGACGAGCGCACCAACCGCAACCCGCAGTTCGACGCGCAGCGCACCTCGGGCAACACGAACGACCTGCGCGGCAAGGTACTGCGGATCCGTCCGCAGGCCGACGGTACGTACACGATCCCGGCCGGCAACATGTTCGCACCGGGTACCGCACAGACCAGGTCGGAGATCTACGCGATGGGCTTCCGGAACCCGTTCCGGATGAGCGTCGACAAGGCGACCGGCATCGTCTACCTGGGCGACTACGGCCCGGACTCCGGCAGCACGAATCCGAACCGTGGCCCGAACGGCCAGGTCGAGTTCAACCGGATCACCGCACCGGGCAACTACGGCTGGCCGTACTGCACCGGCACCAACACGACGACGGAGACCTACAACGACTTCGTCTTCCCGAGCGGGCCGTCCGGAGCGAAGTACAACTGTGCCGGCGGACCGACCAACAACTCGTTCCGCAACACCGGCCTGACCACGTTGCAGGCGGCGAAGCCGTCGTGGATCAAGTACGGCGGTGACTCGGGCACCCCGCCGGAGTTCGGCACCGGCTCCGAGTCGCCGATGGGCGGCCCGGTCTACCGGTACGACGCGAACCTCAACTCCGCGGTCAAGTTCCCGGCCTCACTGAACGGCCGGTACTTCGCGGGCGAGTACGGCCGCCAGTGGATCAAGGCGATCGAGGTCACCAGCAGCGGTAGCCCGGGTGACATCGGCGCCTTCCCCTGGACCGGCACCCAGGTGATGGACATGGCCTTCGGTCCGGACGGTGCGCTCTACGTGCTCGACTACGGCACCGGCTCGAACAACCAGGCGCTGTGGCGAGTCGAGTACAAGGGCAGCACGAACGGCAACCCGGTCGCAAAGGCGAGCGGGAACCCGACGTCGGGCGGGCAGCCGCTGACAGTGGCGTTCTCGTCCGCGGGGAGTTCAGACCCCGAGGGCGGCGCGCTGACGTATCGCTGGACCTTCGGCGACGGTGGAACCTCCACCCAGGCCAATCCGACCTACACCTACAACACCGCCGGAAACTACACGGCAACGCTGACGGTGACAGACCCAGCCGGACTGACGGGTTCGGCCAACGTGCAGATCAGTGTCGGCAACACAGCGCCGACGGTGAACATGCAGACCCCGGCCAATGGACAGCTGTTCTCCTTCGGCGACACCGTGCCGTTCCAGGTGAGCGTGAGTGATCCCGAGGACGGCACGATCGACTGCAACCGGGTGAAGGTGACCTATCTGCTCGGACACGATGTCCACCAGCACCAGATCACCCAGAAGACCGGCTGCAGCGGATCGATCGCAGTACCGGTTGATGGCGAACATGACCCGGCTGCCAACGTGTACGGGGTCTTCGACGCGGAGTACACGGACAACGGTGGGCTGACCACGCACAGCACCCGCACACTGCAGCCGCGTCATCGGCAGGGCGAGCACTTCGGCGCCCAGTCGGGGATCCAGTTGGCCGATCACGCCGGCGCTGAAGGCGGCAAGACCGTCGGATTCGTCGACAACAACGACTGGATCTCGTTCCAGCCGTACGCGGTGTCCAATGCCACGACATTCACCGCGCGGGTCTCTTCGGGCGGTGTCGGTGGCACGCTCGAGGTCCGGGCGGGGTCGGCAACCGGGACGCTGATGTCCAGCGTGGCCGTGGCACCGACTGGCGGCTGGGACACGTTCGTCAACGTGTCGGGCAACCTCGCCAACAAGCCGGCCGGTACGACGACGCTGTTCCTGGTGTTCAAGGGCGTCACCGGCTCCGGCAATCTCTTCGACCTCGACGCCTTCACTCTCGCCACGAGTGGCAGTGGGTCGGTCACGGCCGAGGGGGAGGCGTTCACCTCGCAGTTCGGAGTACAGACGGCACCGCATGGCGGCGCCAGCGGCGGCCAGACGGTCGGCTATATCGACAACGGCGACTGGGCAGGCTACTCCTCCGTCAGCACAGCCGGTGCCAAGTCGTTCAGCGCCAGGGTGTCTTCGGGCGGACCGGGAGGCACCCTCCAGGTGCGTTCCGGCTCGGCCACCGGCACCTTGCTGGGCTCCGTGGCGGTCCCGTCCACCGGTAGCTGGGACACCTTCCAGACCGTCTCGACCACACTGACCGGCTCGGCGAGCGGCTCGGTGTTCCTGGTGTTCACAGGTGGCGCCGGCAGCTTGTTCGACGTCGACAACTTCACCATCTCCTCCTGATTCCTCCTGACCCGCTCCCCGTGAGGACAAGATCATGAAAGCTCTGACTCGCATTGGTTCGTTGATGGCCGCGGCTGTCGTCGCGGTCGTCGGAATCTCCACCCAGCAGGCGGCACCAGCGCCTGCCGCCGACCCGTACCAGGTCCTGGTGTTCAGCAAGACAGCCGGCTTCCGGCACGACTCCATCCCCACCGGCATCCAGACGATCCGGGACCTGGGCACAGCCAACGGATTCACCGTGACGGCCACTGAGGACAGCAACGTCTTCACCACGTCCCAGCTCGCCAACTACAAGGCCGTCGTGTTCCTCAGCACGACAGGCGACGTACTGAACGCCTCGCAGCAAACGGCGTTCGAGTCGTACATCAACGGTGGCGGTGGGTATGTCGGGGTCCACGCCGCTGCCGACACGGAGTACAGCTGGCCGTACTACGGCCAGTTGGTCGGCGCGTGGTTCAACAGCCACCCCGCGATCCAGCAGGTGACCGCCAGGGTGGAGGACCGCAACCATCCGTCGACAGCCCACCTCGGCACGACATGGGTCCGGACGGACGAGTTGTACAACTACTCCACCAACCCCCGGCCGAACGTGCGCGTGCTGATCAACCTCGACGAATCCACCTACTCCGGTGGGAACATGGGCGACCACCCGATCGCCTGGTACCACGCGCAAGGCTCCGGCCGCTCCTTCTACACCGGATTCGGGCACACCATCCAGTCGTACTCCGAGCAGGCGTTCCGGCAGCACCTTCTCGGCGGCATCCAGTACGCCGCGGGTGCCGGGTCGACGCCGCCGGTCACCCAGATCGAGGGAGAAGCGTTCAGCTCGCAGTCGGGCGTCCAGGTTGCCCCTCACGGCGGAGCCAGTGGTGGTCGCACGCTCGGGTACATCGACAACGGAGACTGGGCGGGCTACTCCCAGGTCAGCACGGCCGGCCGCACCAGCTTCAGCGCCCGGATCTCCTCGGGCGGCGCGGGTGGCACGCTCCGGATCCGCTCGGGCTCCGCGACCGGCACGGTACTCGGGACAGTCGCCGTACCGGTGACTGGTGGCTGGGACAACTTCCAGACCATCTCGGCCACGCTCACCGCGTCAGGCAGCGGCCCGCTCTTCCTCACCTTCAGTGGTGGATCGGGCTCGTTGTTCGACGTCGATTCCTTCACCCTGCAGTAGTCACGCGCTGAGCAGGAGGTAGCCGGAGATGACCGCTCCGGCTACCGCTCCGCCGTAGCAGAACAGGATGATCACGACGCTGAACCTCTTGAGCTGCAGGCCGTCGTAGAGGGTGTACCGGAACCGATGCGCCCAGTGGAACAACGCCAGGACGCAGAGTCCGAACAGGATCAGCTTGGTGATGGGATTCCGCAGTACCGCGAGCAGGTGCGCGTGGTCGGGCGGCGTGATCCAGTCCAACGGGAACGCGACGCCGAACAGGAACAGGAGGATCGGGACCATCAGGGCGGCAACCATTCCACCTGCGCTGAAGAGCAGCCAGAGGAACGGTTCGGGTGATCGTCGGGTCGTCACAGCAGGATCACCCAGGCGATGACTGCCGACAGCACCAACCAGAGCAGGTAGTGCGCTGCCGCGATCAGGCGAGGCTGGACGCGGCGGCCCCGCAACTGCACCACGATGGCCTTCGGCGCCAGACCGAACCAGGTCACCGCGTGCAGGAGCACGAAGCCGAGAGCGATCAGGTTGATCGCGACCACCCACCAGTGCCCACTCCGGTCCAGGAACCGCTCGTACTCCGTGGGCCCGCTGCTGACGGCGTTGATCAACAGCAGCAGGTACACGACGAACCAGGCGACGAACACGCTACTGAGTTCGCGGAGCACGAACACGAAGTACGAGCGTCGCTCCAGCCACCAGAGGAGGGGGACCGGCCGGTGGTACAGGCTCATCGCGAACCGCGTCGTGCGCCTCGGGGCAACAGCAGATCCTTGACTGCCTGGGTGGCCGCGGTGAGCTTGTAGCGCTGGATCGCGGCGGCCGGGTCGACATCCTTGGGGCAGGCGGCGCTGCACTCGCCGACGAACGTGCAGGCCCAGATCCCTTCGGGAGACGACAGTACTTCGCGACGCTCTTCGGCACCCTCGTCCCTGGAGTCGAGGTTGTAGCGCTGCGCCAGCGCGATCGCCGCCGGGCCGATGAACTGCGGCTCTAGCGCGTAGACCGGGCAGGCCGAGTAGCAGAGCATGCAGTTGATGCACATGCTGAAGGCTTTGTACTCGTCGAGCTCCTCAGGCGTCTGCAGGTATTCGCCCTGCTCGAGCGGACTGTCCACGTCGCGGATCAGCCAGGGCCGGACGTTCGGCAGCTTCTCCATGAAGTCACTGATGTCAACGACGAGGTCGCGAATCACCGGGAAGTTGCGCAACGGCTCCACCCGGATCGGACCCGGCGCATAGTCGGTGAGGAAGGTAGCGCAGGTCAGCTGGGGGTCGCCGTTGACGGTCATCCCGCAACTGCCGCAGATACCCATCCGGCACGACCACCGGAACGAGAGCGTGCCGTCCAGGTGATCCTTGATGTAGGTGAGCCCGTCGAGGACGGCCCAGTGCTCGCGGAGTGGCACCTGGTAGGACTCCAGGACCGGTTCGGTGTCCAGCTCGGGCCGGTAGCGCGCGACCTCGAGGGTGATCTCGTCTGCCATCCCTACCTCCCGTACACACGTTCGCCCGGTGGCCAGCGGGTGATCGTCACCGGCAGGTACCGGACGCGGCTGGTGCCGTCGGGTTCGCGCTGGATCAGCGAGTGCGCGAGGAACCGCTCGTCGTCGCGGGCCGGGAAGTCGATGCGCTGATGCGCACCGCGCGACTCCTCCCGCTGCAGCGCGCAGGCGATGATGCTCTCGGCAACGTCCAGCATGAACGACAGCTCGAGCAGGGCCACCAGTTCGGTGTTGAACCTGCGGCTGTGGTCGTCGATCGCCGCGTCGGCGAACCGCACCTGGAGCTCCCGCAGCTCGTCGACCGCCTTCGTCAGTGAGTCGCCGTCGCGGTAGATCCCGGCGCCGTTCTCCATGGTGGTCTGCATCTCGGTGCGAATGTCCGCGATGCGTTCGTGCCCTTCCGCATGCCGGTTGAGGTCCCGCTCCAGCCGGCGTTCCTCGTCGCGGCCCTGGGCCAGGATCGACGGCGGCGCGGTGCCGCCGTACTGGCCGGCGAACACTGCGGCGGCTCGTCCGGCCCGGGTACCGAACACCAGGCACTCCGGCAGCGAGTTGGACCCGAGCCGGTTGGCGCCGTTGATGCTGACGCAGGCGACCTCCCCGGCGGCGTACAGGCCCTCGATCGGGGTCGCGCCGTGGATGTCGGTATGGATGCCGCCCATCATGTAGTGCACGACCGGACGCACCGGGACCAGCTCGGTCACCGGGTCGATGTTCTGGTACTTCGAGCACAGTTCCCGCACGAAGGGGAGCTTGGCGTCGATGAGTTCGGCGCCCAGATGGCGCAGGTCCAGATTCACGATCGGCCCGTACTGCGTGTCGATGGTCCGGCCCTTCTCCATCTCGTGCACGAAGGCCTGCGACAGCCGGTCCCGTGGACCCAGCTCCATACTGCGCATCACGGGACCAGGCTCCGGTTTGCCGAGGTCGTAGTCCTGCAGGTAGCGGTAGCCGTCCTTGTTCAGCAGCCAGCCGCCTTCGGCCCGGGCCGCCTCGGTGATGAGGATGCCGGTGAAGGGCAGGCCGGTCGGGTGGTACTGGACGAACTCCATGTCCTTGAGCGGAGCGCCGGCCCGGTAGGCGAGCGCCATCCCGTCGCCGGTCTTGATGTTGGCGTTCGTGGTGAAGGGGTAGACCCGGCCGCACCCCCCGGTGCACACGATCACGGCGCTGGCGGTGATGGTCTCCGTCCGCCCGGTGGCCAGCTCGATGGCGACGACGCCGTAAGTTCTCCCATCCTCGACGAGCAGCTTCGTGACGTACCACTCGTCGTACCGGACGACGTCCGGAAAGGAGAGCGCGGTCTGGAACAGCGTGTGCAGCATGTGGAATCCGGTCCGGTCCGCGGCGAACCAGGTGCGCTTCTTCTTCATCCCGCCGAACGCCCGTACTGCGGTGTGCCCGTCCGGTTGGCGGCTCCAAGGACAGCCCCAGTGCTCCAGCCGGAGCAGTTCCCGGGGGGCCTCCGCGACGAACGCCTCGACGGCATCCTGATCGCACAGCCAGTCGCTGCCGGACACGGTGTCGTAGGCGTGCTCGTCGAGGCTGTCGTCGGCAGCAGCGACGCCTGCGGCGCCACCCTCGGCGGACACAGTGTGGCTGCGCATCGGATAGACCTTCGACACGATCGCAACCCGCAGCCGCGGGTTGGTCTCGGCCACCGCGATGGCGGCGCGGAGGCCGGCGCCGCCGCCACCGATCACCAGAACGTCGTGAAAGGCGGTCATGCCTCGTGGTCGCCGCTGTGCTCGTCCATCAGGACCCTGCCGTCGTGGCGGACGGTCCGCATCCGCATGCTGCCGTCGTGGAACTCGTGCTGGGTCCGCCGGCAGCCGCAGGCGAAGGTCGTGTCGTCGAAACGAAGGCCCTCGAGGTCGTCGTCCCGACTGCGGTCACCGTCCACGAGCCGCCCGCACGGAGCCCGTTCCCCGGTGAAATGAGTAATGGTCCCGGTCATCACCAACCCCCTCGCCCTCCGAACTGTTTGTGATTCACATCACACCTAGATAGTGCGCCTTGCACCTCCCGGCGGCAATGGGGTGAGAACTGGGGTGCCGGATTAGGGTCTTGGCATGGCGACGGCTGAGCGAGGAACCAAGAAGAAGACCGCGGTCGAGGAAGAGGAGTCTGCCGGTACGGCGGTGGCCGGTGTCCCTGAGCCGGTGAAGCCGGACGGGGGTCCCGCCGACGATCTGAAGACGACGCAGCACGTACTCACGATCGGGCGGCGGAAGTTGAAGTACACGGCGACCGCCGGGCGGATCGTGGTGCGGCAGGAGGTGTTGACCGAGGGGAAGTTCGACGGGCACCTGCCGAAGGCGGAGGTGTTCCTGACGGCGTACACGCTGGACGATGCCGACGCGGCAGAGCGGCCGGTGACGTTCGCGTTCAACGGTGGGCCCGGTTCGTCGAGCATCTGGTTGCATCTCGGCCTGCTCGGACCACGCCGGGTGGTCTCCGGGGATGCCGGTGAGCTCGCGGCACCGCCGTACGGGTTGGTGGACAACGCGGAGACCCTGCTGCAGTACAGCGACCTCGTGTTCATCGACCCGGTGTCGACGGGCTACTCGCGGGCCGTCGAAGGCGAGAAGCCGGGGGAGTACCACGGGTTCACCCGGGACCTGGAGTCCGTCGGTGAGGTGATCCGGCTGTGGACCTCGCGGAACGGTCGCTGGATGTCGCCGAAGTTCCTGGCCGGTGAGTCCTACGGTACGACGCGCGCGGCCGGGCTGGCGGCGCATCTGCAGAACCGGTACGGGATGTACCTCAACGGGGTGATGCTGATCTCCGCGGTGCTGGAGTTCGCCACGCTGGAGTTCGGTCCGGGCAACGATCTGCCGTACACGTTGTTCCTGCCGTCGTACGCCGCTGCCGCGCATTACCACGGTCTGATCCCGGACCGGGAGCTGTCCGAGGTGCTCGCCGACGCGGAGCGGTACGCGGCCGGCCGGTACCCGAATGCGCTTGCCCAGGGCAACCGGTTGCCGGCAGACTACCGGGCCGAGGTGATCGGCCGGCTGGCGGCGCTGACCGGGCTCTCGGAGGACTACCTCGACCGGGTGAACCTGCGGATCGAGCACACCCGGTTCTTCGCGGAACTGCTCCGCTCGCGCCGCCAGGTGGTGGGCCGGCTGGACAGCCGCTTCACCGGCTGGGACGCGGACTCCGCCGGTGAGGTGTCGTTGGACGACCCGTCGTTCCGGGCGATCATCGGGCCGTACACGGCGGCGCTGAACCACTACGTGCACGCGGAGCTCGAGTACCACAACGATCTCCCGTACGAGTTCCTCAGCAACGACGCGGCCAAGGACTGGTCCTACAAGGAGTTCGAGAACAACTACGTCACGGTCGGGGACAAGCTGGCCGAGGCGATGCGGGCGAACCCACATCTGAAAGTGCACATCGCCTCCGGGCGCTACGACTGCGCGACGCCGTACTTCGCCACCGAGCACACCGTCGCCCGGCTGCAGATTCCGGCAGAACTTCGGGACAACATCGAACTTCGGTACTACCCGGCGGGTCACATGATGTACGTCCACGAGGAGACCCGGGTGCAACAGTCCCAAGACCTCGCCGCCTTCATCCAGGGAGCCGCCAACCGATGAACCTGCCGAGTGAGGTCGCCGCCACCACCTCGCAGTACCTGGAGCTGATCGACAAGGCGCTACCTGACCAGGTCGTCGGTCTCTATCTGACCGGTTCGATCCCGCTGGATGACTTCCGGCCGGGGCGCAGCGACATCGACGGTGTGGTGGTGGTTGCCGAGCCACTCAAGGACGCTGAGGCGGCGCGGGAGGTGCACGCTCAACTGCCGGACAAGCCGGCCTTCGACGTCACCTATCTGACCGCTGACGATCTCGCCTCGCCGCCGGATGCGAGCAAGCCAGTGGTCTTCACGCTGGACGGCGTCTTCAAGGAAGCGCCGAGCGGTGGACCGGTGAATCCGGTGCTGTGGTCGGACCTGGCGCGTCAGTCCTTGGCTGTGCGTACTGCGCCTGGCTTGGTGGTGCTCGACGACCACGAGGCCCTGGTGGAGTTCACCCGGCGGAATCTCGAGTCGTTCTGGACTTCGCAGTACGACCAGCTGGAGGCTTGGGCTTCCTCGGCGCCAGAGGACGAGGTGGTCACGGACTGGGTGATGCCGTGGGTGGTCCTCGGCGTACCGCGGCTGCACGCACTCCTTGCCACCGGCAAGATCGTGTCGAAGACGGGCGCGGGCGAACACGCCCTGACCACTTTCCCCGAATGGTCCAACCTGATCACCCGCTGCCTACAACACCGCGCCGGCCACCCAATCACCTTCACCACCACCGACGCCAAAGCAGCAATCCCCTTCGGCCGCAAGGTAATCACCAACGCCCTGGCCCTGTAGCCGGTGGATCAGGGGTAGATGCGGAAGCCCTTGAAGGTGTGGTGGTCGAAGGAGCTGTAGAACGCTTCTGCGGTGTCGGTGACGAGGTCGATCCGTTGCGCGCCGGTCAGCGGCATCGCGTACTCGAGCAGAGCGCGGCCGACGCCTTTGCGGCGGTGGGTGGCGCTCACTGCCAGCTCGGACAGGTGGGCCTGGATGTGGCCGTCGCTTTGCAGGTAGGCGAAACCGATGACCTCGCCATCGTCGTCAAGGGCAACCACGGCCGTCACCCCGGGAGCAGTCAGTACTGCGTGGGCGCGCTCGTGGTCGGCGGGGAAGCTCGGCCAGCCTTCGGCCTCGCACAACGCGACGATGCCGAGCAGGTGACCCCGCTCGTACTGGGCGAGATTCACGGGAGGGTGAGGACCTCGGCGCCGGTGTTGGTGACCAGGAGGGTGTGTTCGAACTGGGCGGTGCGTGAGCCGTCCTTGGTGGTGGCGGTCCAGCCGTCGTCCCAGAGGTCGTAGTCGTACGTGCCCAGCGTCAGCATCGGCTCGATCGTGAACGTCATGCCGGGCTCGATCACGTCGTCGAAACGCTCGTCGTCGTAGTGCGGGATGATCAGCCCGGAGTGGAACGCCGTGGCGATGCCGTGGCCGGTGAAGTCGCGGACCACGCCGTACCCGAAGCGCTTCGCGTACGACTCGATCACGCGGCCGATAATGCTCACCTGACGACCCGGCTTGACCGCCTTGATGCCGCGGTTCAGTGCCTCGCGGGTGCGCTCGACCAGCAGCCGGCTCTCCTCGTCGACGTTGCCCACCAGGAACGTCGCGTTGGTGTCGCCGTGCACGCCGTCCAGGAAGGCGGTGATGTCGACGTTGACGATGTCGCCGTCCTCGAGCGGGCGGTCGTCGGGGATACCGTGGCAGATCACCTCGTTCACCGACGTACACAGCGACTTCGGGTAGTTGCGGTAGCCAAGGGTCGACGGATACGCGCCGCGCTCGACCAGGTACTCGTGGCCGATGCGGTCCAGTTCGTCCGTGGTGATTCCGGGCGCCGCGGCCGCACCGACTGCCTGCAACGCCTGCGCGGCCAGCTTGCTCGCGACACGCATCTTCTCGACGAGCTCGGGTGCCGTGACGTAGGAACCGTCGTACGGCGTCGGTGCGGGCTTGTCGACGTACTCCGGTCGCGGGATGGATGCGGGGACCGGGCGGCGCGGCGAGATGAGGCCGGGAGTGAGAACAGACATGGTGACATTATTCTAGTGAGCTGCGACAAGACTGCGGGAGGTGGTCATCCAGATGGCCGACGATCACACCAATGAGTGGTACTACAACGTCAAGACCGGGAAGGTCGAGCCGTACGAAGGCGACAAGGCGTCCGAGCGGCTAGGACCCTACAGTTCGCCGGAGGAAGCCGCCCGGGCACTGGAGATCGTGCAGGAACGCAACGAGGCCTGGGACAACGACCCCAAGTGGAACGACGACTGAGGCCGTAGGCCGCCGAACGCGCCTGAGGGGCACCACCGCTGCGGTGGTGCCCCTCAGCTTGTCGATACCGGTACGGCGTCGGATCCGGTAGGGATCACGCCTTCTTGGCGGCGACCCTGCGCGCCGGCGCCTTACGGGCCGGTGCCTTGCGGGCGGTGGTCCGCTTCACGGCCGCCTTCTTCGCCGGTGCCTTCTTGGCGGCGACCCGCTTGGCCGGGGCCTTCTTCGCCGCCACCTTCTTGGCCGGTGCCTTCTTGGCAGCGACCTTGCGGGTGGTGGTCCTCTTCGCCGGAGCCTTCTTGGCGGTCGTCTTCTTCGCGACCGTCTTCTTCGCGGTGGTCTTCTTGGCCGGAGCCTTCTTCGCCACCGTCTTCTTGGCGACGGTCTTCTTGGCCGGAGCCTTCTTCGCCACCGTCTTCTTGGCGACGGTCTTCTTCGCCGGCGCCTTCTTGGCCACTGTCTTCTTCGCCACGGTCTTCTTGGCCGGGGCCTTCTTCGCGACCGTCTTCTTCGCGGTCGCCCGCTTCGCCGGAGCCTTCTTCGCGGCGACCTTCTTGGCAGTGGTCTTCTTGGCGGGGGCCTTCTTCGCCGCACTCACCTTCTTCGTCACTGTCTTCTTCGCTGCGCTGACCTTGCGTGCTGTGGTCGACTTCGCTGCGACAGTCTTCTTGGCGGGAGAAGCCTTTGTGGCTGTCGCCTTCTTTGCGGCTGCCTTTGTGGCTGGCACTCTGCCTCCTTGGTGCGGCTGAGGAAAACCACGGTGGATTCCTCGTCGTCATGATGATGACAACACTTGGTGGCTACGTAAAGCACCCGAAACGTCCGCAGGTCAAGGCATCCCGATCGCCAATTTGGGCGGTTAAGCCGAAAATCCTTGTGCAGAAGGGTTTTCGGTGCCTCTAGAGGATGCCCGACCACGCTGAAGAAATGTTGGCGACACGCGCACGAAGTTGGCCTCTGTAGGCCCGATCGGGGTGTATTCGGCGAAGTGTTGTCCTCGGCAACTGGTTGCGCGGAGACGTCTGCGATGCTGGTCTCGACGCCCGGTAAGAGGCCCTGCAAGACGATGACGGAGCAGTGAGGAACAACAGTGCGGGACGATCAGAACACCCTCGTCGAACTACCTTCCGCGGTCCGTCGGGTGGTGAGCATCGTGCCGTCTTTGACCGAGTCGATCGCGGTGACGCATCCGCAGTTGCTGGTCGGTGCGACCGACTGGTGCACGCATCCCGCGGACCTCGACGTGGTGCGGGTGCGAGGGACGAAGAACCCCGATCTCGAGTTGATCCGCAGGCTCGCACCGGATGTCGTGATCGCGAATGCGGAAGAGAATCGCGGGCCCGATCTGGACGCGTTGCGAGCAGCCGGGCTCGCCGTTTGGGTGACCACGCCGACCACTGTCGAGGAGTCACTGGAATCACTGCGGCGAATGCTCTCGGCAATCATCGGCGAGACACCGCGCTGGCTGGACGTTGCCGATGAGGTGTGGAGTACGTCGTACGAAGGACCTCGCCGGAAGGCCGTGATTCCGATCTGGCGGCGGCCGTGGATGGCGTTGGGGCGGAACACCTTCGCGGGTGATCTGCTGGCAAAGCTCGGGGTCGACAACGTGTTCGCGGATTCACCCGAGCGCTATCCGCGGATCGACGTCGCCGCGTTACCGGAGTACGAGTTGGTGGTGTTGCCGGACGAGCCGTATGCCTTTTCCGCGACGGACGGGCCGGAGGCTTTCGACCGGCCGGCCAGGAATGTGTCAGGGCGTCACCTGACCTGGTACGGACCGTCACTGGTGGAGGCGCGGGCCGTGCTGAGCGGACAGCTCGGGTGAGCTGCGCCACCAGACTGCGTTGTCAACTGGCAGATTAGGCGAGCCTCACCTACCCTTCAATGGTGCCCTCCATGACCGCGAAGAAGAAGTGCTGCAAGGACAAACCGAGGTGCAAGAAGTGCCCGGTGGTCCTGAAGCGGCTGGCTGATGCCGGCTGCGCGGAGCGGCTGGACCTGCGCAACTACGTGGTGGACAAGAAGCTCAAGAAGAAGGTCCTGAAGAAGGCGCGCGAGCGCTGAGCCTCAGGCTGTACGGCGCAGGGTGATGGCGTCGGCCGCCTGACGCAGCAGGCCCGGGATGGTGACGTGTGCGGCCTGACCGGTCGCTTCCAGTTCGTCGGCATGCCACCAGCCGTGCGCGCTGATCGTCTCCAGTTCGAGCTGCTCCTGGTTGGCGAAGCTCACCTCGACGGCGTCCACCCCGACCGCGAAGAACGTCTGGCGCTGGATGATCGCGCAGCCGCCCCACTCGAACTCGATCGTGTTCGTCGCCACCGGCTCACCCAGCGACTCGGCCGGCAGCACGATGCCGACCTCCTCGCGCAGTTCCCGGCTACCGGCCTGCGCGACCGTCTCGCCGGCCTCCACCCCGCCGCCGATGGTGAACCAGTACGGCGTGTCCGGCCGCAGCGGGTCCCACCCGTGCAACAGCAGCACCTTGCCGTCCGGACGGACAGGCAGGACACGGGCCGTCGTACGCCGGACGACGGTGCCGGGCGGCGGCATGCGGGTATCGGTCACACCTAGAAACGCTAGTCGACCGATCCGGTACTTCGAGTGCCATTGCGGCGCGTCTCACACGGCCTGGTGGGTGGATGGTTGATCGGCGGTGAGACGATCGAATTATGACTTCGCGTATCGGCCTGGGCCTCGCGGCGCTCGGACGACCTGGGTACATCAACCTCGGACACGACCAGGATCTGCCGCCCGGCTGTGAGGTTGAGGACCTCCGCAGGCGGACGCACGAGCTGCTCGACCAGGCTTGGCGCGCAGGTGTCCGGTACTACGACGCGGCGCGTTCCTACGGCCTCGCCGAGACCTTCCTGGGCGAGTGGCTGACCCCGGAACGACGGAGTCAGGCAACCATCGGCTCGAAGTGGGGCTACACCTATGTCGCCGACTGGCGGCGCGACGCAGCCATGCATGAGGTGAAGGACCACACGCTGGCCACCTTCGAGCGGCAATGGCCGGAGACCTTGCGGGCGCTTGGTGGTCCGCCGGACTTCTATCTCGTGCACAGCCTCACCACCGACAGCCCCGCGCTGAGCGACAAGAAGTTGCTCGATCGCCTCGGCGAACTCGCAGGCATCGGTGTTCGCGTCGGCCTGTCGACGAGTGGGCCGCATCAGGCGCAGACCTTGCGCGCGGCTCTCGCGCTCGGCGGGCCGTTCAGCTCGGTCCAGGCGACCTGGAACGTGCTCGAGCCGTCCGTCGGCAGGGCACTCGCCGAGGCGCATGACGCCGGGTGGTTCGTGGTGGTGAAGGAGGCCGTCGCGAACGGTCGTCTCACTTCGAAGGCGGACGAGACGCCGTTCGTCGAGTTCGCTAAGCAACACGGAGTCGCGCCTGATGCCGCGGCGATCGGCGCGGCCGTGGCGCAGCCTTGGGCAGACATCGTGCTCAGCGGCGCGACCACCGCGAAGCAGCTCGAGAGCAACCTCAAGCCGGTTGCCGTCGGACCGCTGACCGAGTTCGTCCAGGAGCCGTCCGAGTACTGGTCCGAACGCTCGGCCCTGCCCTGGATCTAGATCTAGAAGGTGTGCTCGTCCGTCGGGAAGCTGCCGGACGCTACCTCGGCGGCGTAGGTGGTTGCCGCGCTGGTCAGGATGCCGCGGAGATCGGCGTACTGCTTGACGAACCGTGGCATCGGGCCTGACCGGAGACCGGCCATGTCCTGCCAGACCAGCACCTGCGCGTCGGTGTCGCGACCCGCGCCGATGCCGATCGTCGGCACCGAGATGCGTTTGGTGATCTCCGCGGCGACCTCACCCGGAACCATCTCCAGCACCACCGAGAAGGCACCCGCCTCCGCAAGCGCGACCGCGTCGTCGATCAGCCCGGCCGCCTGGTCGCCACGCCCTTGGACGCGGTAGCCGCCGATGCTGTGCTCGCTCTGCGGTGTGAAGCCGATGTGAGCCATCACCGGGATGCCGGACTGGGTCAGCTTCTCGACAGCCGGTACGACGGTCCTGCCGCCCTCCAGCTTGACCGCATGCACGCCCGCTTCCTTCATGAAGCGCACAGCGGTGTGGAACGCCTGCTCCGGCGACGCCTGGTAGGACCCGAACGGCAGGTCGGCGACGACGAGCGCCCGGTCGACTGCATTCGCGACGGCCCGGGCCAGTGGGATCAGTTCGTCCACGGTCACCCGCAGGGTCGTGTCGTAGCCGAAGACGTTGTTCGCCGCGGAGTCGCCGACCAGCAGGACCGGGATCCCGGCCTGGTCGAAGATCTCGGCCGTGTACTGGTCGTACGCGGTCAGCATCGCCCATTTCTCGCCGCGGTTCTTCATCTCGCGGAGATGGTGGACGCGATACTTCCGCGGCCGCTTGCTGCCGTCCGCCGGCCCTGCCGGAGAGCCGGAGCCTGTCGATGCAGCGGTGGAGGAATCGCCCGAGATGCTGGCGGTTGGTTGTCCGCGGCGACCCGCGCGATGTGAGCCGGCGGCGTCGTTGGCGACCTGGCTCGGTGCATCCTGCTGCACGTCGGCACGCCGACGAGCGCCGATCCGCCTCTCGCTGATCGGACTCTCACTGCCCGGCCTGCTGTCGCTGACCGGCGAGTTGATCTCGTACTCCGCGCTCGGGTCCGACGGGTAGCCGTTGGTCGCCGAGTTCGAGGTGTTCGTGGGCAGGGTCGGCAGCGGCTGGGTGTTCTGCGCTGGAGCCTGCCCCGGACGGCTCTGCACCGGCGGACGAGCGGGGTTGCCCGGTCCAGGCTGAGGTGGACCGTTGCTCCCTGCACCGGCGGTCGGCGGGCCGGACCTGAGCCCATCGGCCCCGACCCCGTTCGATCTGAAACCGTCAGCCCCGGGCCCGCTCGACCCCGAACCGTTGGAGCCAAGGCCGCTGGAGTTGATGCCGTTCGAGCCGGGCGGGTGTGAGCCGGGGCTGTTGGAGGTGAGTCCGTTCGAGCCGGGGGCGTGCGAGCTGAGCCCGTTCGACCGGCTCGGTTGGGTCGGCGCCTGCTGCGAATACGACGACGGCGGCGCGGGTGGTGGCGGAGGCGGTGGGGTGCTCTGCGCTGGTGCGGGGCTGCTCCAGCCGTTGCTCGACGACGTCCCGTTCGAGCCGTGCTGTGTCAGCCCGTTGCCACCGTTGCCGTTGCCGCCGCCACCGTTGCTGCTTGGCGGCGGGGCGCTTGGGCGGGGGGCAACTGCCGGGCCCTGAGCAGGTGGTGGTCCCGGTCGGCTCGGCGGCACGCCGTTGTTGCCCGGACCTTGGCTGGGGTGTTGGCCCTGCACAGGCTGCCCCTGTGAGTGGCCTTGCGCAGGTTGGCCGGGCCCAGGCTGTCCTTGGACGGGAATCTGACCAGTGTTGCCCTGCCCAGGACCTGACGCGAACGGGCTCGGTCGGTTCTGCTGCGGCGGTGCCGGCGGTTGCTGTTGTCCCTGCGGCGCCGACGGCCGGAACGGACTACCCGGCTCCTGGTACGACGGAGCGGCCGGCTCCTGGTACGACGACGGCGCGAACGGCGACTCGTCGTACCGGTCCTGGCTCGTCTCGCTGTAGTAACCCGGGCGCTGCGATTCGCCGTACTGGGCTGGTGGGTAGTTGCCGCGTTCCGGTGCGGGCGGGGGAGGGCCGGGCAGGAACGGCGGCTTCGGGACGTACGGCTGCTGCGGGACGGGACCACGCTCGTAGTTCCTGGGGGCGTTCGGCAACGATGGGGACGGGTCGAGGCCGTCGAGCGCCGTCGAGCGGTCGTTCCATCCGTCGCCGGTGGTCTCCGGCTCGGCGTAGCTGTAGTCCGAGCGGTGGTGCTCCTCGGTTGTCCGGTTCTTCGGTCCGGTCCCGTACGGCGCCGGCATCTCGTCATCGGCGTCGCCGTTGGTACCGGCCGACATGAAGTTGTCAACCATGCCCTCATCGTCCCACCGTTGCGGAGGGTGAGCGCTACCGGCTGCCGCTGAGGGATCGCTCACACTCCCTGACCGGGGTGGTTGGGTGGGGTCAGCATTTGTACCGCGTGGCACGTCAAAGGGGTCTTCGGCCGCGTCAGGATCTTCGGGCGGGAAGAAAGGGCTGTCGTTGAAAGGGCGGTTGCGCCACGAGCCACTCAGGTCTCGGTCACCTTCCTCGCGTCCTCACGCCATGCGTTCGTGATCGGCAGCCGCCGGTCCCGGCCGAAGGCCTTGTGGGTGATCTTCGGACCCGGAGGATACTGCCGCCGCTTGTACTCCGCTTTGTCGACCAACTGGATCACCTTGCTGACCAGGTCCGGCTCGAACCCGGCGGCGACCAGTTCGGCGGTACCGCGGTCGCGCTCCACGTAGTCGTCGAGCATGTCGTCGAGCAGGTCGTACGGCGGCAGCGAGTCGGTGTCCACCTGGCCCGGCCGCAGCTCGGCCGACGGGGGCTTGGCGATCGCGTTCTCCGGGATCGGGGGCTGCTGACCACGCGCCGTCGCATCCGCGTTGCGCCATTTCGCCAGCCGCCAGACCACCGTCTTCGGCACGTCCTTCAGTGGCGCGTAGCCGCCGACCGCGTCGCCGTAGATGGTGGAGTAGCCGACCGACAACTCCGATTTGTTGCCGCAGGCAAGTACCAGGTGGCCGTCGGCGTTCGACAGGCCCATCCAGATCACCGCGCGGACCCGGGCCTGCAGGTTCTCCTCGGCCAGTCCGGTCAACCCGAGCGTGTCGATGAACGGCTGGACCATCGGCTGGATCGGCACCACCCGGTAGTTCAGTCCGGTCCGCGCCGCCAGCTCTGCCGCGTCGTCCTTGGAGTGGTCGCTGGAGTAGACGCTCGGGTTGGAGATGCCGAAGACATGCTTGGCGCCGACGGCATCGCAGGCGACTGCGGCGACCAGCGAGGAATCGATGCCGCCGGAGAGACCGAGCAGTACGGACTTGAACCCGTTCTTGGTCACGTAGTCGCGCAGGCCGAGGACGATCGCCTGGTACATCTCCGCCTCGTCGGACAGCCGGGGTGCCAGCGCGGTGTCGATCGGCTCGTACGCCGGGAGCGGGTCCTCCTGCAGCACGGTGTGCACGATCTGGATGCCCTCGTGCTCACCCTGCGGCGTTCCGGTCGGGGCCTGTAGTTCCAGGTCGACCACCATGCTGCCCTGCTCGAACTGCGGCGCCCGGGAGAACACGTTGCCCTCGGCATCGGCGATCAGCGAGTCGCCGTCGAACACCAGCTCGTCCTGCCCGCCGACCAGGTTCACGTACGCGAGCGGACAGCCCGCCTCCCGCGCCCGCCGGCTGACCAGCTCGCCGCGCACGTCGTCCTTGTTGGCCTCGTACGGCGAACTGTTCACGACGAGGAGGAGCCCCGCACCGGCCGCCCGGGTGACTGCCACCGGGCCGCCGTCCTGCCAGAGGTCCTCGCAGATCACCAGCGCGACGTCGATGCCGTGGATGCGGATCACCTGCAGGGTATTGCCGGGGACGAAGTGCCGGAACTCGTCGAAGACGCCGTAGTTCGGCAGGTGGTGCTTCACCGCACTGGTGACGACCTCACCCTGGTAGATCACGGCGGCGGAGTTCGTCGGGGAACCCTTCGGACGCCCCAGCCGGTCGACGCCCATCGCAGTACCGGTGGCGCGGTCCAGGTAGCCGCAGACCACGACGATGTCGCCGAGTCCCTCGTCGGCCAGCCGCTTCGCCAGGGTCTGGATCTTGGCCTGCGAGGCGTCGACGAACGACATCCGCAGGGCGAGGTCCTCGACCGGATAACCCGTCAGCGCCAGCTCCGGAAAAGCCACCACGTGAGCCCCGCGCTCGACCGCGTTCCGGGTCCAGGTGACGATCTTCTCGGTATTCCCGTCGACGTCACCGACCGTCACGTTGAGCTGGGCTAGGGCAACCCGTAACTGAGGCACGGAAGCACCCTACTGGTCAGTCCACCCCGCTTTCGACCAGCTCACCAACATCTTCACCGAAAGCTGCGGATCCGGCTTCAGGGGTGATCGTGGTCGATCAGCCCTTGATCGGGGGCGTCAAGGCCTCCAGGCGGTGGTGGAGGGTTTGGAGGGTGTCGGTGGAGGGGTTGCGGAGAGCGTCGGGGAGGTCGTCGAGGGGCTGCCAGTACTGCAGTTTGCTGGCGAAGGTCGAGTCGAGCTGGAAGCAGGCGACCCAGGCGCGGGCGGAGCGTACGAGGAGGCGGAAGGCCAGGACCGTGTGCTCGTCGTCGGCCGGGCCGGTCAGCGCGTCGGCGTCTACCAGGGTCTCGAGCAGGGCCTTGTGGGTCTGGGATGCGATGGCGGCCGGTCTGTGTTCGTGCCATGCGTCCGGGAGCGTCGTCGTGGTGCGTTCGAGCGCGAACGCGGCCAGCGCGCCCACCGCTGTCTGGATCACGGTGTTCAGGTGCTCGTCACCTGACACCAACGTGGCCGCCGACTGTGACCCGACGGCGGTGCCGAGCACCAGGACGAGTCTCACGATGACGCTGATCGGCCGGTTGAGGCGGTCGTGATCCATCGTGATCTCGAGCTGTTGCAGCCGAATGCGGAGCTGCTTGATGGCTCGCTGCGCAGTGCGACGGTCAGCGCGGGAGCGGCGGACCGGACGGCCGTCGCGGTCGATCGCCTCGTCGATCTCGTCGGCCGGGATGCCGAGCAGATCCGCTACCTCGTCGAACGGAAACTCGGTCGGCAGCGCGGCCGCCGACGCTTTCCGGGTCTGACGCCGGGACCGCTGTGGCTCTCCGTTCCGGATGCGGTCGTCAACCAGGTCGAGGAGGTCGTCCAGTCCCCGGACGACCTCGATCAGAGCCGCGTCGGCGGTCTTCCAGCGGTACCCGGCGAGCGCGCTCGTACGCCGGAAGTCGGCCTCCACCACCTGCTGCAACGCCGGCGGCCATCCGGCGAACTCCACCACCGGCGGCTCCTCAACCGGTGCCGAGGGGGTTGGTACCGGAACTGACGGTTTGGCGCCGGCACGGGTGCCGACGACCTCTTCGTTCTTCTTCCCCTGCCCAGGCACGATAAAGCTCACACCACGACCTTACGTGCCCGAACCATTCCGGAAGCGCAACGTCCGGGATGGGTTTTAGGGTGGCGGCATGACGAACAATGAAGCCAGTTGGGAACCTCCGCCGTGGGAGCCCCCCTTCGCCGGTACCGAGGCTGAGCACGTCGTCGGTGCGCTCGAGCGACTGCGTGCGACCTTCCGTTTCAAGACCGACGGCCTGGACGCGGCCGGGCTGAACACCAGCATCGGCGGTTCCTCGCTCACCCTCGGCGGCTTGCTCAAGCATCTCGCCGTTCAGGAGGACCACACCTTCCGCGTCAAGCTGAGCGGTGAGCCGCTTGGTCCGCCATGGGACACCTTCGGCTGGGACGGCAGCGACGACTGGGAGTTCACGTCGGCCGCCGCCGACACTCCGGAACAGCTCTACGCCTTCTGGGACGACGCGGTCGAACGGTCCCGCGCGAAGCTCGCCGCGGCCTTGGCGGACGGCGGTCTCGACCAGCTCGCGCACGTCTCCTTTCCCGACGGTCAATCTGCCAGCCTGCGCCGGCTCGTCTTCGACCTGATCGAGGAGTACGGCCGCCACACCGGCCACGCCGACCTCATCCGCGAGGCGGTCGACGGCCGCGTCGGCGAGGACCCTCCGTCAGAATGGCGTCCGTGAGAGTAGACGCGCACGAATGGATCGACGACCCGGACGAACCTGAGATCGCGCTGGAGGGCGGCGATGTCACCGAGGGCCTGGTACGGCGCGGCGCCACCATCCGCCGGCCTCCCGGGGACAACTCGAAGTTGGTTCGCGGATTGCTGCTCCATCTGGAGAGCGTCGGGTTCGAGGGCGCACCGCGGTTCCTCGGCGTCGACACCGCCGGGCGGGAGGTGCTGTCCTTCATCGAGGGTGAGGTCGCCGGTCGGCCGCGCCCTGAGTGGATCGCGGACGAGGACCGGCTCGAATCGGTCGCCCAGCTCGTACGCCGGTACGACGACGCAGCGGCCGGATTCGGTCTGGCCGACGGCCTCGTACCGCCCCCGCTTCAACCAGCCGGATTACCACCCGGGCCCAGCGCTCCGCCTGAGTTGATCGGACACCAGGACGTGACCCCGGAGAACGTGGTCTTTCGCGACGGCACGGCGTACGCGCTGATCGACTTCGACCTGGCGAAGCCGACCACGCGGGTGATGGAAGTGCTGAACCTGATGCTGTGGTGGGGTCCGTTCGGCCCGGACGAGACTCTGGATCCGTTGCTGCGCGGCCTGGACGTGCCGCGCCGATGCGGCCTGATCGCTGACGCCTACGGGCTGTCGGACGACGGCCGGGGTCAGATTGTCGAGGTCGCGATCCTGCAGAACCGCCGGGCCTGGCACCTGATGAAACACCGCGCCGAGACGATGGGAGGCGGCTGGCAACGCATGTGGGACGAGGGCGTCGGCGACACGATCAGCCGCCGCCAGACCTGGCTCGAAGACAGGGCGGACGTGCTGACCCAGGCTCTCCGATAACCGATCCGCCTACTATCCAGCGCCGGCTACGTCACCCCACCGGGCCGCCTACGTCACCCCACCGGTCGGGGCCACACTAGGGGTGGTCGCGGAGCCGGTAGGTCCGGGATCTCCGGCAATGCCGCCGATCAAATCCGGCACGGCCAGATGTCAAGTCGCGTCCCGTCACCCGGCCGCGAACGTCGGCGCGATCCGAGCCATGACCAACTTCAGGAGTTGCAGCGCCGAATCACGAACCTCCAACACCACTCCAGAGGGCTTGACTGTCCTGTCACCCCGCGGTTCACAGACCCCAACATCTGCTGGGTTGGTGTCTGCGGTGTCGCGAGTTCGGCCGTGGGGATGTCGCCCCACGAGTCGGATGCCGCAGCAGGCGCGGTGGTGGACCTGGTGGGTCGGGGGTCCCAGGCGGTCTTGCCGGCCTAACCGAATGCGGGCAGGTCGTCCCGTGGATCGTAGGGCGCCGCATCCACCGGGCTGGTGTCGCCGATCGGTGTGGCACGACCGGTCGAGCCGGCTGCGGGAGCGTCGCTCCACGGGTCGAAGGTCGCCGCGTCCACTGGGCTGGGGTCGCCGGTGGGTGCGGTGCCGCCGGTCGAGCCGGCCGTGGGAGCGTCGCCCCATGGGTCGACGATCGCCGCATCTGCCGGGGTGATGGACCCAGTGGATGTGGTGCCGCCAGCGGGTGTGGTGTCACCGGTCGATCCGGCCGCAGGCAAGTCGCCCCAGGGGTCGACGGCCGCGGTGTTGGGCGCGGTGGTGGACCCAGGGCGGTCTCCGGTGGACCCGGTGGGCGTGGTGGACCTGGCCGCGGGCGCAGTCGAGCTCGCCGTGGCGGTGGCGGTGGCGGTGGCCGTGGCTGTGGGTGGAGCGGGGGGGGGGGGGGCCGGTGGGGGCCGGTACCGGATCCGGGTGGTCGGATCAGGATCGGCCCAGGACGGGCGTTCCACTTGGACGGTGCCGTCGGCCAGGGTGATGGTCCAGCGGCCTGCGTGTAGGGCGATGTGGTGGGCTTTGCAGAGCAGCACGAGGTTGCAGAGGGCGGTCTTGCCGCCGTCGATCCAGTGGATCAGGTGGTGGGCTTCGCAGCTGATCGGCGGGGCGCCACACACCACACAGCCGCGGTCGCGGAAGTTGAGGGCTTTGCGGATGTGGCCGGTCACGAAGCGCTTGGTCCAGCCGACATCCAACGGCACGGAGTTTTTACCCAGGATGATCGGGGTGACCGCGGCGTCGCAGGCGAGGCGGCGGATCGCGGCGGCGGACAGGCCGTCGCCGTAGACCAGGTCACCGATCCCGGCACCACCGGCGCCGGAGCGGAGGTCTTCCAGGTCGGCGGTGATGGTGATGTTGGCTTTCGGGCCGTCACCATCGATGAAAGCGTCGCTGGCTGCGGCGCCGGCTGCGGTGTTCAGGACGGCCGTCAACGCGTCGGCCTGGCGCTTGTCGCGCGACCGCGGGTCCAACTCGCCGTCGACGGTTTTGTGGGGTTTCGCGCCGGCGTGGATCAGGGAGCGGAGTAGTTCGGCGTTCTCGTTGGCGAGGTAGCCGGTGAACTTGACGCCGTGGTCGGTGTCGAGCAGGTCGCAGGCGTGCTTGGCGGCCTTGCGCAGTTCGACCGGGTTCAGGTGCGCGGCGAGTTTCACCAGTTCTTGTTCGGCGACCTCGATGTCCTCGACCGGGACCGTGTCCGGCAGTTTCTCCAACGCGGACACGATCACCTGCGCCTGCGCCGGACGAATCACCACCTGTCCCCGCAACCCCGCATCCGAGTCGACGGCGCCGTCCGCATCGAGGTCCGGGTCGACGGCACCGTCCGCATCCGCGTCGGCGTCCGGGTCCGGGTCCGCGGCATCGTCCGCCGCGGCGTCCGGGGCGGCGGCGAGATCGCTTTCGAGGTCGGCGTCAGGGTCGGCGTCGCTGGCGACGTGATCGTCGAGGTCGCTGCCGAGGTCGGCTGCTGGGTCGGGGAGGGCGGCGGAGACGGCGGGGTATTTCGGGAGGGCTTTGGCGAGGGTGAGGTCGCGGCGGACGTCGCGGGGGTGGCGGTTGTGGCGCAGCGACAGCAGTTCGACGGTGTCGTGGGCTCCTAGGTCGGCGGCGTCGCCGGAGTCGTCGACGCTGGCCATGTAGTGGAGCCGGACGGTCTTCAGGCGGGCGAGCTCGGTCTCGACCGCATCGA
>Ga0193717_1000299_pt1 | contig 36363 bp, 29 predicted proteins | sample U2c2metaG_FD_145900 | JGI IMG/M metagenome (GOLD analysis project Ga0193717, IMG submission 145900) | Soil microbial communities from a riparian zone of the East river system, Colorado, United States - U2c2 | ecosystem: Environmental > Terrestrial > Soil > Riparian zone | place: USA: East River... | reverse complement strand
CGCCAATACGGTCGAAGCCTGGTGGCGTGGGGGAGCCGTCGGCGAATTGGACAGGATAGTTCCAGAAGCCAGCGGGACGGTAGCCGCACTCTGGTGCCCAGATGCCTTTGGGATGTTTGCCGATGTGCCGGATGTGGGTGTCGACAGCGGTGCGGACCTGTGCACGGACGCTCTCATCCGTGCCTAGCAGGGGCATGTAGCCGTGGGTGGCGCCGCAGGTGATTATTTCGATGAGGCCAATGTCGTTGAAGTGGCGGAAGCCCTTGATGATGTTTCGATCGAAGCTGTTGAAGTCGTCGAGGGCTTGCGAGAAGAAGCGGTGCCAGAAGCGGGCGGTTTCCGCGAGGTGAGCTTCGCCGGATTGGATGAAGAAGGCCTCGTCCTCGCGAGCAGCGACGATCTTGCGGGTGAGGTAGTTAGGGAACTCCGCGATGAAGACAGGGTGGGAGAGCTGTTCGAGGAGAATAGGGGAGAGGTTGAGGTTGCAGTTGAAGCGGATGTGGTCGCGTTCAAGGTTCTTGAGTACGCGGAGGAGCGGAAGGTAGGTCTCGGCCGCGGCCTCGTGGAGCCACTCCATGCCGTGGGGCCAAGTGCCGTGGTTGACGACGTAGGGCAGGTGCGCGTGCAGGGTGAAGGTCAAGAATCCTGCCGGGCGGGACGCTGTGTTGGGAGATGCGTTCGTCACGACGGAATACCTCACATGGTTGTTGTTGGGCGCTGCCTTGTTGGTGGGTCGTTTGGTGAAGCTTGAGTCTACATTAGGGGCTACGGCTAGGTTTTGCCGCGGTAGACCCAGTTCGTTCTGCCGCGCATGTTGGTTAGATGCTGTTCGCACTGTTACTGCTACTGCGGCTGATCCTGAGGCGGATTTATGGGACGGCGTGAGCCATTGTCTGATTCTGTGCCTGTGCTCAGGGTGTTTGACGTAGAGGCGCGGACGGCCAGCGTATTTGTGAGCTGGAATCGGACGAGGCTCTCGGATGGAATCTGGACCTGTTCGCCACGGGTGACGGTGTTGGCTCCGGCGCCTAAGCCACCCCCACTTGCTGCGCCGATGGCTGCGCCCTTGCCACCGCCGAGGATGCCTCCAAGGATAGCGCCGACGGCCGCACCGCCGCCGACCTTAGCTGCGGTGTTCTTGCCACGGCCTTTGCCCTGCACGCTGTAGGGTTCGGTGGAGACGGCAAGGGTCTCGCCGCGCCGGTTGATGCTGGTGAGCTCGACGGTAAGCAGGGAGCTGCCCTTGTAGTGGGCGGCCTCTTGCACGGCGGAGACGCGACCGGTGACGCCGGTGCCCTGACGGATGGCGACGAGGCCGTCAGCCATAATATCGGTGGCGACGGTACCGGAGAAGGTCTGGCCGAGCTGGGCAGTGGCACTGTCGAGGGTCTGAGTGATGCGGATGGGAATGGTGGTTCCAGCGGGGATGGTTACATTACGGAAGGCGGGAGGGGCAGGAGTGGGTGCCGGCGTCGGCGCAGGAGGGGGCTCCTGACGGGCAACGGGCGCTGGTCGCTCAATGGGCGCAGGCTCCTGCGTTACTGAAGCTGGTTTCGCCTTAGGTTTAGGGGTTGGCGCGGGTTTCTTGGCTGGAGGCGCAGGTGCAGGTGCTGGCGCACCCGCTGCAACAGCGGGTGCGGGCTGCTGGACGGAGAGATTATTCACCACCGTCTTGATCCCGGCGACCTGCGCGGCGTCGGCAGCGGCGAGGGAGCGGGCCGCTTCACTGCTGACATTGCCATTAAGAGTAGCGACGCCGTTCTGTACAGAGGTCTGGATGGGTTCGTTGGCGAGCGCGCTGTCGCCAGCGATGCGATTTTGCAGCGCGGTGCTTACGGTGGCGTCGTCCGCGGCAGGAGCTGCCGTCTGAGTGCTTTTGCAGCCGGTGAAGCCTAGTGTCAAGGCGAGTGCAGCGACGGCGGCGATGGTGCGTTGCTTCTGCGTACGGTAGGCGTGCATAGAACCCCTTCTCTTGCTGTAAGTCGCTCAGTAGTGCAATCACTCTCGTGCTGCGACCACTGTAACTCACCCGACTGCTATCTGATGCAAAGCTTTCCTCTGAGGCTGCATAGACTCGAAGACCGCTGATGGTATGACGAGGTAGCCGCCGAAGGGTGAGTCTCGCGCAGGTGAGAAAGTCATCCATCCCTGACGTCTGGGTCGGGTGCGCGCAACCTAATCCACAGCGAGGGCATCCACCCTAAAAGATACCTTGTATCATGCGCTTTCGCTCAACGAGCGAGGCAAAAGGTTATGCTGGAGTTGTCTTGAGCGCGATCAGATACCTCTAGAACACAGGGACGATTCCGCATCTGAAGGTTGAATAGGAGAATGGGCATGTCAGACAACGAAAATGGTGTAAGCGGATTGGGTTGGTTTCTTGCAGGACTCGGCGTTGGCGCACTGGTTGGCGTGCTGTATGCGCCGAAGGCGGGCAGGGAGACGCGCGAGGATCTGGTGGCGAGTGCGCTCGACGCCAAGGAGAGAGCGGCAGTGTTGGCTCAACAGGGCAAAGAGCGAGCCGCCGAGTTCGCCGCGCAGGGTAAGCAACAGGTAGGCGAGTATGTGGACCGCGGTAAGGAGTATTATGACCGCGGACGTTCGCAGTGGTCTCAGTATGTCGAGAAGGGCAAGGGATTGGTGCAGGAGCAGCAGGATAAGGTCGCGGCCGCGATCGACGCCGGCAAAGAAGCTTATGTCAGCGCGACCCACGAGCCCCACTCGTCGTAAGTTCTTGATGTAGCGTATTTCTGGTTGGAGACGGGCCCGGTGCTCCGATGAGGATACCGGGTTCGACAATTCTGGTAGTAAGAGAAGAGAGGCTGCATGGAAGCGGCTCGAATCGTTATGTCGGGTATGTGGCTGCAGGACGTGGATTCGCTCTCGTCCGGCAACTCGAGACTGTTGATGATCTTCGTCGGCGTGGTCGCGCTTTCCATGCTGACGCAGGCAATCGTGTTCGTGGTTGCCGCGATCGGCGCTGCGAAGACGAGAAATCGCGTGCTGGCGATTGCAGAAGAGATTCGGTCGAAGACTGTGCCTGTGATGGATAGTACGTACAACTTTATTCATGAGCTGCATCCCAAGATGCATGTGCTCGCCGATAACCTTGTTGAGACCAGCCATATCGTTAAAAAGAAGGCGCAGGAGGTCGATGCCACGGTTTCGGATGTGAATCAGAGGACGCGGGCGCAGGCGGCACGGGTGGACGACATGTTCACATCGGTTCTGAATACGACTGCCGACATTGCATCGACGATCCAGAAGGGCGTGCAGGTTCCTGTGCGTGAGTTCTCCGGGCTGGTGAATGGATTGAAGGCTGGGTTGGATGTGCTGGTGGGCCGGACGAAGGGCTTTGGAAGCAATGCCAGAAGAGAGCCTAACAACTATAGCGGTACGGCTCGCGACTACAGGGACGACGATATCGGAGTCTAGATCGGAGTCCAGGCTGGAGTTGATGGTAAGTAGAAAGGGTGCGGCTTTGAGCCGCACCCTTTTGGATTTAATGTGACTGGCGCTGGCTAATATATCCAGCCTCCGCCGACTACCTCGTCTTCCTGGTAGAAGACGGCGGACTGGCCGGGGGTGATGGCGCGCTGGGGCTCGTCGAAGATGGCGTGGATCTGGTCGTCGCCTGCGCGAGTAAGGGCGGCCATGGCGGGGACGTGGCGGTGGCGGATCTTGATGGTGACGCGGAGCTCTTCGCCTGCGTGGAGGTTGGGGATGGAGATCCAATTGAGGCGGTTGGCGTAGAGATCACGGGAGTAGAGATCTTCGTCGGAGGCTACGGTGACCTGATGGCTGTCGGGGTGGATGGCCAGGACGTAGAGCGGGTTGGGGCTGGTTAGACCGAGTCCCTTGCGCTGGCCTACGGTAAAGCTTTGGATGCCCTGATGGTGGCCGATAACTTCGCCGGTCGTGGTGACGAGTTCGCCTGCGGTGTCGGGTAAGGGCTCGTTCTGCTCTTCGAGGTAGGCCTTGAGGAAGGCGTTGTAGTCGCCGCCGGGGATGAAGCAGATCTCCTGGGAGTCGGGCTTCTGGGCTACGTCGAGACCGGCCTCGGAGGCCATGACGCGGACGGCTGGTTTCTGCATCTCGCCTAGCGGGAAGAGGGTGCGTGAGAGCTGTTCCTGAGTAAGACCAAACAAGAAATACGTTTGGTCTTTGGAGTGATCGGCTGGGCGGGAGAGGATCCAGCGGCCGCGGGCTTCGTCGAAGTGGTTGCGGGCGTAGTGGCCGGTGGCGATGCGGTCGGCACCGATCTGGCGCGCGGTGATGAGGAGCTGGTCGAACTTGAGGTGGTTGTTGCATAGGGTGCAAGGAATGGGGGTGCGACCGGCGAGGTACTCGCTGACGAAGGGCTTGACGACTTCGGCCTCGAAGCGCTCCTGCTGGTTGACGACGTAGTAGGGGATGTCGAGCTGCTCGGCTACGTGACGTGCGTCGTAGACGTCGTCGATGGAGCAGCAGCGACCCTGGACGGCCTCGGGCATGCCCTCGTGTCCGCTAAGGCGACGCTGGTTCCAGAGCTGGAGGGTGAGGCCGACGAGCGTGTGGCCCTGGGAGCGCAGGAGTGCGGCTACGGCGGAGGAGTCGACTCCTCCGGACATGGCGACTGCGATTGTGTTGTTGGGCTCAGGCTGCATGGTTTCCCTGTGTTCTATTTTCGCAGAGTCTGGTTATTCGCAGAGTCTGCTTAGAGCTGGTCGAGGGGGTACCCCCTCCCCCCTATTTTGATATAAAGTCCCTGGGTTCAGTGGTTTATGAGGACATAGGCCTGCAAAGTCGTGCAAGCAAAGAGGTTATGGCCAAAGTCGTGCAGGCAAAAGGGTTATCTCCTCTTCCGAGTATTAAGTGAAAGAGCCCAGGTTTGGCCCCGGGCTTTCTTTGATTCTGTATCAAGTGTAATCAATGGAGGGAAACTAATCGGCAACGTGTAATAGTTTTGCTTTCAGCATGTTAGATAGGTTGAGGCCTTGACAGACTGCTGCGGGGGGATCTGATGGTCCAAAACTAAAAGCGGAGTTTGAGAATGACGCATATCGCGTATATATCTCTTCCGTCGGCATTTTCTTTCATTTACCCTCGGGTGACCATGAACAAGCGTTTTGCAGCCCTGTTTCTTCTAGGCATTACTTCGTCTGCATTGGCGGGCAGTCCCCCGGATCACTGGTTAGAGGTGCAGAGCCCACACTTCGTTGTTCTAACCGATTCCAATGAAAAACAGGCGCTTCGGGTCGCAGGCCAGTTTGAGCGGATGCGCGCGGTGTTCCATACCCTCCTCCCTAATGCCGCCGGGGAGGCGAGCTCACCGATTGTCGTCCTCGCCCTAAAGGACAGGAAGGGGTTTCAAGCGCTCGAACCTGCAGCCTACCTGGCCAAGGGCCAACTCGATCTTGCTGGTCTTTTTCTAAGCGCCCCGGACAAGAACTACATTCTGCTTCGGCTGGATGCACAGGGTGAGCACCCATTCGCCACCGTTTACCACGAGTACACGCACTTTTTGATGAGGAAGGCGGACTGGGTGCCGCTCTGGCTGAATGAGGGCCTTGCCGAGTTCTACCAGAACACGGATATCGGGGAGAAAGATGTTCTCCTCGGCAAGCCGAGCGAGGACAACATCCTCTTCCTGAGGCAGAATCGCCTGCTCCCACTCACAACTCTTTTTCAGGTCGACCATGCCTCGCCGTACTACCACGACGAGCAGAAGGGCTCAGTTTTCTATGCCGAATCGTGGGCGCTTACGCACTATCTCCAGATCACGGACAGCGAGAAGAAGACGAATCGTCTTGGAGACTACGCCCGGTTTCTTATCAAGCAGGAGGATCCTGTAACGGCTGCGCAACACGCTTTCGGCGACCTGAAACAACTTCAAAGATCGCTGGACTCCTATGTGCAACAGGGCAGCTTCAAGATGTTCAAGATGAATTCGGCCGTCACGGTCGATGTGTCTTCGTTCAAGGTGAACTCTGTGTCGAAGCCCGAGGCCGATGCGATTCGCGCTGATGTTCTCGTCTATAACCAGCGTACGCAAGAAGCAAAAGCCCTACTCGATACCACTTTGCGCGATGATCCGAACAACGCGCTGGCCCATGAGTCTATGGGGTTCCTGAAGTTTCGCGAAGGCGATATCGCCGGCGCGAAGAAGTGGTACAGCGAGGCAGTGCAGCTCGATTCTCGTAGTTACCTGGCACAGTACTACTATGCCGTCATGTCGCTGCAGGCAGGCGACAGGGACCATGATGAGGCCATTGAAGCCAGTCTGCGGACTTCTATTAAACTGAATGCAGCCTTTGCTCCTGCATACGATGCGCTTGCCATGTTTTATGCGTTCCGCGATGAGAAGCTTAGCGAGGCCCATGTCCTCAATTTGCATGCTGTGCAACTGGAGCCGGAGAACCTAAGCTATCGCCTCAATACCGCCACGGTTCTTGTACAGGGGAAGCAGTTCTCCGGAGCAATCGGAGTGCTGCAGGCTGCAACGAAGATAGCCAAGAGCCCAGATGAGATTGCGATGGTGCAGACCCGCATCAAGCAGATCGAGCAGTTTCGGGCTGCATCTGATCGAGCGCAGACCCAGAGTGTCGAGTTTGCCACAAAGACATCTGGAACTTCGACGACACAGATGCCGACTCCACAGCCAGATGGCAAGACGATGGTCTTTCGAAGGATTAACGGCAATATGGTTGGCAAGATGGAGGATGCGCCGAAGTATCCGATGGGCGATTCGACCGGACCGCGGCGCACAGTACAAGGGACACTACGCAGTGTGCAGTGTTCTTCCCCCAATGTGATTGCACTTGGCGTTGAGCAGGCCGGCAAGACGACAACCCTTTACAGCAATGACTACTTCAAGATCGTTTTCACCACTGCGAACTACGAACCGAGCGGTGATATCAAACCTTGCACTGGCATTGAAGGAATGAAGGCGAGTGTGCGATATGCCGAGGTCTCCGACAAGGTCGTCGCTGGCCAAATCCTCTCGATCGAGCTTAGTCAGTAACGTATGTCTCTTGAGACTCGATCTTGCCGGCTGTGCAACTGATCTATCAATCTTCCGACTGGTAAGCTTTGGACCATGATGAAACCGGGAGTAAAGGCGATGAACGTTTGGTGGTTGGGTTGGGCGATGGTTGTTGCTGCTTTGCCTGTTGCTGCACAGCTTCCGATGGCCTCTACGAATGCGGCTCTGCCGACTGCGATGGTGAGCCAGATCGATGCGGCTGCGGCGGAGGTGCTGAAGGCTACCGTGGTGCCGAGCGCTTCGGTGGCAGTCGTGCAGGGTGGGAAGGTTGCGTATGTGCGGGCGTATGGGAGGGCGCGGCTGGAGCCGCCGATGGAGGCGAATGTCTCAATGCAGTACTCGATCGGATCGGTGAGCAAGCAGTTCACGGCTGCGGCGATGTTGTTCCTGATGCAGGAGGGCAAGCTGAAGCTGGACGATCCAGTGGGCAAGTATCTGCCGCAGCTTACGCGGGCCAATGAAGTGACGATCCGGCAAGTGTTGTCGATGACCTCGGGGTATCAGGACTTCTGGCCGGAGGACTATGTGATGACGTCGATGATGAAGTCGACGACACCGGAGCAGATTCTGGACGGATGGGGGAAGAAGCCGCTGGACTTCGATCCGGGGACGCAGTGGCAGTACTCGAATACGAACTATGTGATTGCTGGGCGGATTGTGGAGATCGTTGGCGGCAAGCCTTTGATCGAACAGTTGCAGGAGAGGATCTTTCGTCCACTGAAGATGACGGGCGTGTTGAACTCGGATGCGAGCAAGCTGCCGGCGAGCGATCCGACGGGATACTACCGTCATGCGCTGGCTCCGCTGCGGCCTGCGCCGCAGGAGGGTACGGGGTGGATGTTTGCGGCGGGGGAGTTGGCCATGCCACCGAGTGACCTTGCGCTTTGGAACATCAGCCTGATGGATCGGACGCTGCTTGCTCCGGCTTCGTACGACGAGATGTTTACCGAGGTGAAGCTGAAGAATGGGACGGGCACTCACTATGGCCTGGGCGTGGATGTCGGGGAGCGCAACGGTCATCGCTTTGTGGGGCATAGCGGCGAGGTGTCGGGCTTTGTCTCGCAGAATACGATTTTTCCGGCTGACAAGGTTGCTGTGACGGTGCTGACGAATGAAGATGCTTCGAGTGCGGCGAGTGTGCTGGCTCAACGTATCGGGTCGCTGGTGCTGGGCGATGGGGGAGCGAGCGGGGGTGGCTCCGCCGAGATTGTGAAGGCGGCGGAGGAGAGGGCGCTGGGAATATTTACCGGGCTGCAGGAGGGGAAGATCGACCGCTCGCAGTTGACTGCGCTGTGCAGCGATTACTTCACGGCGGAGGCTGTGGAGGATTTTGCTACGAGCCTGAAGCCGCTGGGTGCTCCGAGCAGCTTCAAGCAGGTTGGTGAGTCGAAGCGCGGTGGCATGACGTTCCGAGTCTTCAAGGCGGATTTTCCGAGCAGGTCGTTGCGAGTTACGACGTATGAGCTGCCGGATGGGAAGATCGAGCAGTATCTGGTGATTGCACCGGGCAGCTAGACATAGTGTTGACCATAGGGATTATTTCTTCTCGGTCTGCTTGAGGAAGTCGATGAGGTAGTCCTTCCAGACGGCGGCCTGGGTGTGGGTGCCGTGGCCTCGGGTGGCGTCGGAGATGGGGATGAGGATGAACTTCGTGGTGGGCATCTTCGGAAGGACGCGCTGGGTGATGCCGAGCTCGGGTGGGTTGATGAAGTCGTCGGCGGAGTTGATCCAGAGGACTGGGGCGGCGATGGTGGAGAGTTTGGGCTCGGGGTTGTAGTTGCGGGATGCGTTGACGTAGTAGATGAGGTTGTTGGCGTCGGTGGAGGCCAGGGTGCGGGCCATGTAGTCGTCGACGTATTTCTCAGCCTGGGTGCGGGTGGGGTAGTTCTTCTGCATCTGCAGGGGAGCGGAGCCCATGACGAGAAGCATGGCTTCGGCGCCGCGCAGGCCTTGGGTGGGCTCGGTGGCGTACTCGCCGTTCTTCCAGGTGGGATCGTTCTTGATGCTCTCGATGGCGATGTAGCGGGTCATGCGGTTGCGACCGGCCAGTTCGACGGGGTAGCAGGCGAAGGGGGCGAGGGCGTCCATGAACCGCGGATAGGCTTCGCCCCAGACGAAGCCCTGCATGCAGCCCATGGAGGTTCCGAGGATGAGGCGGAGATGATCGACGTGCATGCCCTCGGTGAGCATGATGTACTGCGAGCGGACCATGTCATCGTAGTCGTATTGGGGGAACTTCATGTGAAGGCCGTCGGAGGGCTTGGAGGAGTCACCCTGGCCGATGTCGTCGGGGAAGATGAGGAAGTATTTTGTGATGTCGAAGGGCTGGCCGGGGCCGAAGAGGACGTTGGAGAAGACGGGGTTCAAGAGAGTGAAGCGATCGCCGCCGGTGCCGTGGAGCAGGAGGATGGCGTTGTCGACATGGCCCTGAGCGTTGTGGTGTGGCTGGCCGAGGGTGAGGTAGTGCAGGTTTAGCTCGGGCAGGGTTTCGCCGGTGTTGAAGCGGAAGTTTTTGATGATGTAGAGATTGTCTTTCGTGGGCCACTTTTGTGCGGGCGCGAAGGCTTTGTCCGTCGGGGCAGACATGGTTTGGGCGGAGGCGGCGAGGGTGACAGAGAGTAGGAGAGAGACCAGGGATGCGAGACGCATGTTTTGTTTCCTCGGTTTCCGATTGGAATGGGGAAGTGCAAAAGACAAGAGCTGGCTATGTGAGGTTATACATTCCCACTCATCACGATGGAACTGCGATGGATGGGGCACCCGAGATGTTGTGGCTGGGATGAGGAAAGCCGTTCGCGCTGACGCGCGAATGCCCCACCCTAACCACAAAAAGCGCGGCGAAGGTGGGGCACCCGGCAACAAGACGACCTTCCCGCACGGGTTCAGCCGGTGGAGCAATGGTCAAAACCGGGGAGATAACGTCTCGCTTCTGTCTCGACCATTGCTGTGAATGATGCCTTTTGCGGTCTGCATTGGCTGCGTGCTGCCCGTCGCTATTTTTGACTGGCGAGGGGTTTGGTAATGTCGTCGAGGTAGGCGGGGGTTCCTTCTACGCGGACGAGGGAGGGGTAGCGCTCGCCGTCGTGGTAGTCGATGTCGGCCAGGGTGACGAAGGTGTCGCTCTGCAGGATGAGGTGGATAAGTTCGGGTTTACCTTTTGCGTTCTTGATGGCGGATTTGAGGGCTTCGGCGGAGAAGATGACTCCGTTGACGGCGATGATCTTCTGGCCGGGGGCTAGCTTTGCCTTGTCGGCGGGGCCGGCCCAGCGAACGTCGGAGATGATGCCTTCGGCGCTGACACGGAGACCGATGGAGTACCAGACGTTGAGGCCGCCGGCGCGACGGCTGCCGGTGGAGGCCATGGTGCGCTCGGAGGGGTTGGGCTTGTCGGTGTAGACGAGCTTGTAGCCGCCTTGCTCGATGCCGCTAAGGTCGGCGCGGGGGTTGGGCTTGTCGACGCGGTCGTGGAGGAAGGTGGCCCAGTCGTACTTGACGACCTGGTTGAGGTCGGCGATTAGCTCTTCGCGGTTGTACGTGACGACGAGCGGGCCGGTGTTGCCGCCTTTGCCGAGGAAGATGCGATGGAAGTCGGTGAGGGACTTCTTGTTGTCGGTGAGCTTGCGGATGAGGGTGTCGGCGTCGAGCCAGAGGAGCTCGCCCTCCTGGTAGTAGTCCTGGCCGCGCTTCCAATTTGCCCAGGCGGGGTTGCCGCCACGGAGGATGCTGGCGGCGATGGCGGTGTCTTCGGTGCTGCGCCACTCGCGGCCGGGCTTGTTGTCGAGGTTGGCGGCGGACATGGCGAGGATGTCGCGGTATTGAGCCTGGGACTTGAGGCCGGAGCGGGCGGCGAGGACGTTGCCGAGGTACTGGGTCATGCCCTCGTAGACCCAGAGGAGGGAGCCCTGCTGCATCTTCTCGAAGTCGGTCTGATAGAGGTTGAAGGGGCGGCGGTACTTACCGTTCCAGGAGTGGGTGAACTCGTGGGCGAGGAGGTCGGACTCGGCTAGCTGGTGGGCGTCGTCGGCGAAGCCTTTTTCACCTACGCCGTTGTCGGAGGACTGGCCGTGCTCGAGGCCTTCGCCGCCGGCTACGTCGGAGAGGGTGAGGAGGAAGTGGTAGACGTTGTAGTGGCGCGAGTCGTAGGCTGCGCCGGTCTCGCGGACGAGGTTGGAGAGTTCGCTAAGGAGAGCGGGGCGGAGGTCGGAGTCTTCGGGGGCATCGGCTACTACGTCGATGTAGTGCTTTGGCGTGACCTCGGGGGCGAGGGCGAACTCGTGGAAGTATTGGCCGGTGATGATGGGGGAGTCTTCGAGCTGCTCGACGGTGGTAGCGGCGTAGTGGGTAGTGCCGCCTTTGGGATGCTGGGGGTCATAGCCGTCGGTGGGGGTGAGGGCGGTGCCGATGCCCCAGCCCGCAGGGACGATGACGGAGGGCTGGATGGCGATGTTTTTTACTGGAGTGTTGGCGGGGTAGAGGAGCAGTTTTTCCCACTCGAGGACGGCTAGCTTCTGGCTGATGCGAGAGGTGACGATGCAGTCGAGGTGGGCGTGGAGGGTAGTGACTCCGGCGGGGACGGTGACGTGGAACTGGTAGAGGTCGACGTCGTCGCGACGCCATGGAAGTGTCTGGCCGTTGGCGGTGAAGACGACACCGGTGATGTCGTCGACGGGGCCGGTGGGGCGGTGGTTGCCGGGAATCCATTTGGGTGTGGTGAGGGTGACGGGGCCGGGCTTTACGGGGAGGTCGATCTCGGCGTGGTAGAGCTTGCGTGGGGCCTCGGAGAGATCGGCTGTGATCTGAATGGGAGGCGTCTGGGCGAAGGCGGCGATGGAGAGCAGGAGGGTCAGAGGCAGGACAGCGTTGCGGATGTGCATGGGGCGGGCTTTTCCTTTTGGCTTGATCGACTGGAGGTTTTTATAAGACGAATGAGGGTGGGTTGGGGACGCAGGTTGATTTTTGGGGTTGGGTTTTGTCCGGAGAGAGCATTGGTGATGGGAAGGAGAGCGGATCGCTTCGCGATGGCCCACCTTAGCGGCGATAAGACCGCCGCGAAGATGGGCACCCGGCTTAGGTGTCAGGAGTTGAGGGCGGATTCGATGGCGGCGACTACGGCGGGGTCGTCGGGGAGGACTTCGGGGGAGAAGCGGGCGACTACGTTGCCGTTGCGGTCGATGAGGAACTTCTCGAAGTTCCAGAGGATCCCGGGCTCGGGGTTGGTGGTGGAGTTGTGTTTGCTGCTGAGAAAGCCGTTGAGGTTCTCGCGGAAGCCGGGACGGGTGTCTCCGATGGCTTTGGGCTGGGCTGCGATGAGGTTCTGGTAGAGAGGATGCGTATCGGGGCCGGTGACGGCGACCTTCTGGAACATAGGGAAGTCGACATTGAAGGTGCTGCGGCAGAAGGTCTGGATCTCCTCGTTGGATCCGGGCTCCTGCGCGCCGAAGTCGTTGGCGGGGAAGCCGCAGACGACGAGGCCGGAGTCCTTGAAGCGGCTGTGGAGCTTTTCGAGGGCGTCGTACTGGGGCGTGAGGCCGCACTTAGAGGCGACGTTGACGACGAGGAGGACTTTGCCGCGGTAGTCGGCCAGAGAGGCGCCTTCGCCGGTTATGCGGTTGACGGGGATATCGTAGACGGCTGGCATGAGTGGCTCCTGAGTGGTGTAGCGTTCAGGTTCGATTATAGGGGGGAGGCTACGGCGAGTTGCTTGTCGGAGCGGGCGAGGACGATGACGATGCCAAGGGCTTGCGGGTCTTTGGTTGCGGCTACGTCTGCGGGGGCGGAGACGATGGTGAAGTCGCCGGTGGCGATGAATTCAGCGGTGACGACTTCGACTTTGTATTGGCCGGGCTTGCGCTCGCGGGCGAAGAAGCGGCCGTCGCGGTCGGAGTAGACGGTCTCCTTGCCGATGCGGACGGCGGCTCCGTAGAAGGGGAGGCCGTCGGGGGTGGTGACCTGACCGTTGATGACGTACTGCTGGAGACGGAAGCTCTGCATCGGCGGAGCGGCTTCGAGACCTGCGAGGCGATAGTAGGACCCGCTGCCGGCGAGGGTGTAGATTATCTTGCCCTCCGGGGTGAAGGAGGTCGCGGTGCTGAGATGGATGTTGCCGCGCAGGCTCAGGTTGAGGGTGATGGAGAGGGTCTGGGTGAAGGGGTTGTCGGGGCGGAAGGGGACGTAGAGGGTCTGGTAGTTGACGCCGACGGTGAGGAGGTTGGTGAGGAGGCTTCCACCGAAGGCTACGCTGGTCTTGCCTTCGGAGAAGGTCGTGACCTGGAGGGCGCTGAGGCGTGGGGTCAGCTTCTCCTGCGAGGTGAGGGCGATGGATTGAAGCGGGGCCTGACCATCGGACTGGCTGACGAGATAGTTGAGACGCAGGTCGATGGGACCGAGGGTCTGCGAGGCCCAGAGGGACGCTCCCCTGGTGGCGCGATTGAGGTATGCGGAACGGAAGACTGCCGCACCTGTGGCGGTGCCGTTGTACTCGCCGAGCTTCCATGAGCCGGAGGCGCGATCGACCTGGGCGTGGAGCGTGGACTGCATGTCCTGTTGGGGTATGAGGTAGTTCTGGTGGCCGAAGCTGAAGCTGGTGCCGGTGGTTGGGCGGACGGTTCCGGTTACGTTCGCACCGTCGAGCTCGGATTGGAGCGGAGTTCCGGAGAGGGAGCGCTGGAAGCCGTCGTCGGCGAAGACGTAGGCGAGGTTGAGGTCGAGATGGTCGCGGGAGAGCGAGAGGGCTTCAGAGGTGTAGAGGTGGCCGCTGCCTACGCCCGCCGCGAGGGAGAGGGTGAAACCGGGGTCGAGATCGCATTTCAGATCGCGGAGCAGAGGTATATCGAATCCTGTCATGCAGGGCAGCCTGCCGTGTGCCTTCCATTCGGCTCCGCCGATGATGGTCTGGGTGGAGGAGAAGATGTTGCGCGAGAAGAGGCGTAGGTTCTCGGTGAGGAGCGTGTCGGTGAAGAGGATGGCGGCGGGAGGGCCTGAGGTGGTTCCGGCGCGGAACATGGGGGAGATGAAGGCGGTTCCCGTCCGGCCGGTGAAGGCGTGGATGGCGGTGTTCCTGATCTTCTTGTCCACGGAGATGCCATTGGTGTGGAGCGTGGACTGGGTGCCGAAGACGTCGATGGGGAGGGTCATGGCTACGTCGTCGTTGCCGACCTTGAGGGTGTAGTCGAGGAGGTGCATTTTGACGAAGGAGCCGACGATGAGGTGACCGTCGGAGAGACCTGCTCCGGACCAGGCCTCGTAGCCTTTGCCACGGACCTCGAGGCCGGCTCCCTGGGCCTGGAAGCCGGTCGAGGCTCCGCCGGTCAGCCGGAAGACCTGTGCGTTTGATTCGAGGCACAGGAGGAGTCCGGAGACGGCGATGGGGCATAGGATCAGGGAGCGCATGCCTGGCTTTCAGCTGGGTTGGACAGAGGCTCTTCCATCTTGAAGTTCCGGAGACGCAGACGGAGAGCCGTGGCGGCCTGATTGCCGTGGCAAGGCACTTCGACGATGCGCGTGCTGTGCGGGAAGATGGGGAAGCCGCTGCCTTGTGTGGCTCCGCTTCTGCCGGTGAGTTCGCTGGAGAGCGCGCGGCCGAACCAGGGGCCGGTGTTGGTGACACGGAAGCCGAGATGAGCTTTATCGGGAGTCGGGCCGAGCTCGCTGATGAGGATCTCCGACTTCTCGACGGAGCGTTTGGGCAGGATGTAGACGGTGTGTGGGAGATCGAGCCGGATGTTCATGCCCGAGCTGTTCCGACGGAAGCCTCCGATGCTGGCGTAGATGACGAACCAGGCGGGCAGGACGTCGGCACGAGCCTCATAGAAGATGAAGTAGCTCTGCTGGGGCGGGATCTGGAAGCTCATGGCAGAGAGTTTGAGCTGGATGCCCTTATCGAGGGGACGGTAGGCGATGTCTCCTTTTTCGGAGACGGAGAAGCTCTTCGGCTCGACGATGACGGTGAGAGGGGTGGTGCCAGGGTTGACCAGCTCGATGCTGCCTTTGGCTACCTTGGCTGTGTACTCCGAGATGACCGGACGGATGGTCTGGGCGTGGGAGAGGGGGAGGAAAAAAAGAGCAAACAGGATGGCTGCAGCTATCCTGTCTGCCGCGTGAAGGTTTGGTCTATGCAAGGGAAACGACACTTCGTACCTTCCTTCTCTGGGTAGGTGTTTAGGTTGTTGCCTGGGCCTGGAAGTGGAGCGTTCCCGTGTAGACACCGGCGGGGAGTTGCGCGTAGCCGGTGCTGAGGTCGATGTTGAGAGTCACCGAGGAGCTCTTTGAGCTGGTGCGGTTGAGGTCTGTGATCGCCTGATCGAAGATGGTGATGCCGGTGCCGAAGGGAACCACATTGGTGAAGGCTCCGGCGGTGACACCACCTACAGATGCGGTGACTGCATCGCTCGCAATCTTGGCTGTGCCCAGGGCGAGTGCGGAGGTGGGGTCGTCGAAGTAGGCGTACAGCTTCACGTCAGTGCGGCCTGGGCCGAGGATCCAGGAGGTGGTGGCGACGACCGGAACATCACCGGCGTTGGCCGCGCTGCCGGAGGTAAGGGCGAAGTTGACGGCGGTCTGGTCGAGCGAGACGGTGAGCGTCTCCTGGAGGGTTGCGTTCAGGGTGACGTCGCTGCCCGCACCCGAGGAGACCTGTGCGAATGCTGAGCCGGAGACGAGCAAGACAAGGGCTGCCGCGGCGGTTTTTAGTGCGTTGAATTTGATCATAGGACCTCTTTGGGTATGTAAGACATTGGTAAATTAGGGCCGGAAGAAGAAGAGATTGCACCTGCTGGGCTCCGCCCCGACTGGAGTAGCCCGGTGGCTATTCTTTTTTGCAGTACGGAACCCATATCGGCGGATGGGCGTGGAGGGTGAGGAAAAATCGCCTGGAAGGGGTGATCTAAGAGCGATCGGGCCGGTAATTGACGATTCCCGGTTGGGGAAGTTGCCGGAGGAATTACTATCAAAAGAAATGTCAATTGTTGATCGTGTAGTTGGGAAACCATTAGCTACAAGTGAAGAGCGGGCCGAGCATATAGGTGTGGCGGCGGGAATTCCGATTTTTGGGTTGGATGCGCTGACAAGCGCGGCATACGGGCCAGAGGCAGCCATGACGCTGCTGATTCCGCTGGGAGTCGCAGGCGTCTATCACATCGTTCCTGTTATTACGGCGATCCTGATCCTGCTGGTGATCGTGTTCTTCAGTTACAGGCAGACGATAGCAGCGTACCCGAGCGGTGGCGGGTCGTACACGGTGGCGAGCGAAAATCTTGGGCCATTTGCGGGGCTGCTGGCCGCTGCGGCGCTGATGATTGATTACATTCTGACGGCGGCCGTGGGTATCTCGGCCGGCGTGACGGCTCTCACTTCGGCGATACCGGGTGTTAATCATCACAGACTTTCCCTCTGTCTCCTGATTCTTGCGATTCTGGCGATTGTGAATCTGCGCGGGGTGAAGGATACAGGGGCGGCGTTCATCCTGCCGACGTTTCTATTTGTGGGCACACTGCTGGCGCTGATCGGCGTAGGCGTGTACCGGACGATTCTGAGTGGCGGGCATCCAATCCCGATAGAGCCGCCACCGCCGGCGTTGCCTGCGACGATGAAGTACCTCACGCTGTGGCTGTTGCTGAAGACGTTTGCGAGCGGATGCGCTGCGATGACTGGCGTCGAGGCGGTGTCGAACGGGGTGATGGCGTTTGGCGAGCCGCGGGCGAAGAACGCACAGCGGACGCTGACGATCATTATCGTGGTTTTGATCGTGCTGCTGTTTGGCATTGCTTATCTGTCGAAGGCGTATGGCATCACGGCGATGGAGCCGGATGCGCATAACTACCAGAGTGTCCTGAGCATTCTGACGACGGCGGTGTTTGGGCGAGGGTGGTTCTACTTCCTGACGATGGGCTCGGTGCTGGTGGCGCTGGCGTTGAGCGCGAATACGGCGTTCGCGGATTTTCCGCGGCTGGCGAAGGCGATTGCGATTCATGACTATCTGCCGCATGTGTTCATCCTGCGTGGGCGACGGCTGCTCTACTCTCACGGCATCTATGCGCTGACGGGGTTTACTGCGGTGATCCTGATCCTGTTCGGCGGCGTTACGGACAAGTTGATTCCGCTCTATGCGATCGGGGCGTTCCTGGCGTTCACTCTCTCGCAGGCCGGGATGGTGGTGCACTGGAAGAAGATGGAGAAGCATCGGGGCCGGATATGGCACATGTTTGTGAATGGCTTTGGCGCGGTGGCGACTGGCATAACGCTGATCGTGGTCCTGGTGGCGAAGTTTGCGGCTGGAGCGTGGGTGACGGCGCTGCTGGTGCCGGTGCTGATCGGGATCATGATGGGTGTGAAGCGGCACTACTCCAGGGTGAAGCGGGAGATGAAGGATATGACTCCGCTGAGTCTGGTGAATCTGCAGGAGCCGATTGTGGTGATTCCGATGGCCCGATGGGACCGCATTACGGAGAAGGCGATGCGGTTCGGGCTGCTGCTGTCAAAGGATATCAAGGTGGTGCATATCCACTCCGATGACGAAGAAGAGGGCCTGGATGAGGTGTGGGACGACAAGGTGATGGCGCCTATCAAGAAAGAGGGGTTGCAGGAGCCGGAGCTGGTGACGATACCGTCCAACTACCGGTTCATCATCAATCCGTTGATGGAGTACATCCTGGAGTTGGAGAAGACGAATCCGGGGCGGAAGATAGCGGTGCTGCTGCCAGAGCTGGTGGTGCGGCACTGGTGGGAGAATGCGCTGCATAACCAGAGAGTGCAGCTGCTGAAGCTACTGCTGCTGTTGAAGGGGAATCAGCGGATTGTGGTGGTGAATATTCCTTGGTATCTGTGAGGAATCGCTAACGCCGATTTTACGGATAGAACGTGAAAAGCCCCTTCTGATAGAAGGGGCTTCTTATTGAAGGCAGAGATGTTTTAACCGACGGTTGCTTCGACGGCCTTGTAGGTGGGTGACAGGTCGCGGAGGTGGGCTACGGCGGCTGGGATGAGGGTGAGGGCCTGGTCGACTTCTTCCTCCGTCGTGAGCTTGGAGAGGGAGAAACGGATGCTGGCGCGGGCTCGGGTGGGGCTTAGGCCCATTGCGGTAAGGACGTGCGAGGGCTCGGTGGCTCCGGACTGGCAGGCGCTGCCTCCGCTGACGGAGAGGCCCTTGAGGTCGAGCGCGATGACGAGGGCTTCGGCTTCGACGTGATCGAAGTAGAGGTTGGCGGTGTTGGAGACGCGCGGCGCACCTGCGCCGTTGATGCCTGCCTCGGCGACCTGTGCGAGAATGCCTTGCTCGAGGCGGTCGCGGAGGGCGGCTAGTGTGTCGGGGCCTTCAGTCTTGAGCCAAGCCGAGGCGATCTCGGCGGCTTTGCCGAGGCCTACGACTCCGGTGACGTTCTCGGTTCCGGCGCGGCGCTGGCGCTCGTGCGAGCCGCCGTGCATCATCGGGGTGAGCCGGACGTTGCGGCGGACGAAGAGGATGCCGATGCCCTTGGGGGCGTACATCTTGTGGCCGGAGATGGTGAGGAGATCGACATCCTTGAGCGGACCGTGAGGGCTGAGGTCGAGTGCTACCTTGCCGGCGGCCTGGACGGCGTCGGTGTGGAAGAGGGCTCCGGCGGCGTGGGCGATGGCGGCGAGTGGAGCGATCGGTTGAACGACTCCGGTCTCGTTGTTCGCGTACATGATGCTGACGAGTTTGGTGTTTGGCCGAATGGCTGCGATGAGAGCGGCGGGCTCGATGAGGCCCTGAGGGGTGCAGGGCAGGAAGGTCACGTCGATGTTGCGCTTTTCGAGCGACTCTGCGGCGTGCAGCACGGCGTGGTGCTCGATGCTGGTGGTGATGACGTGTGTCCTCTCACCGGTGGGGGAGAGCTCGGAGGTGAGGGTGCCGAAGAGGGCGAGATTGTCGCTCTCGGTACCGCCGGAGGTGAAGACGACCTCGGAGGCGCGGCAGTGGAGCAGGCGGGCGATGGAGTCGCGGGCGTGGTCGACGGCGGCGCGGGCGTGCTGCCCGTGCTGATGGATGGAGCTGGCGTTGCCGAAGTGTTCGATCCAGAATGGGCGCATGGCCTCGAAGACCTCAGGTAAGAGAGGTGTTGTGGCGTTAGCGTCCATGTAGATGCGGTGCATAGGACTATTTTACGCGGGAGTGACGAATGGAGGTGCAGCAGGGACAAATGCTATGCGAAATCGGAGCGCAATCTGGTAGGCTTGGCGCGGTTATACGCTTTGCAGCAGTGCATATCCAAGGCTTACAGGAGAGAGAGACGATGATGAAGCGGATGGTTGTGGTATTGGCGCTGGCGGCTTGTTGTGTCACGGGAGCGAAGGCTCAGATGGGTGGCGCGGCTCCGAAGATCGCTCCCGGAACGATGATTGAGCCGGCGAAGTCGTTCGATGCGGCTCTGAGCTCGTTCGAAGAACAGATGATGGGCGTCGCCAAGGCGATGCCGGCGGAGAAATACAGCTTTGCGCCGAGTGCGGCTATCTTTGCTGAATCGCAAAAGGCGGACTATCTGTCACCGAACAACAAGGGCGTGCGGTCGTTCGGCGCGATGGTGGCGCATGTGGCGCAGGCGAACTACTTCTATGGCGGCTTGCTGAGCGGGCTGAAGCCGGAGATCGACGTGAAGGCGATCGGCGAGCTGAAGGACAAGGAGCAGATTGTCGCGGCGCTGGCTACGTCGTTTGCGTTTGTGCATAAGGCGATGGGCACGCTGACTGCTCAGAATGCGTTTGAGAGCGTTCGTGGCGTGCAGACGCGCGCGAGCGTCGCGGGCGGCATTATCGCTCATGGATTCGATCACTATGGGCAGCTCGCCGAGTACCTGCGGATGAATGGGATTGTGCCTCCGGCCAGTCAGAAGTAGCGGCACTTGTGGGCCTGAGCGTTTTTGGGGTGTAGGTCCCTTGTCCGCTTTGAGACATGGGACATCCATCTCAATCTGAGGACTGCTCTAGCGAAAGAGATCGGTCTCTTCCTCGACGCGGGAGTTCCGCGGAGAATGTAGGTGATGCCTATGCCCGCTGGATTGGTGTAACGGCGGAGGTCGCGGGAATGGCGATTTGCCGAATAAACTTGTTCCGGCGCCGCTGATGCGACGCCGGAACAGGTTAGCGCTCCGTGATGGGGATGTAGGGGGCGGGGTAGGCAGATCCGGTGTAGTCGGCGCGTGGGCGGATGAGGCGATTGTCGTCGTGCTGCTCGATGACGTGGGCGGCCCAGCCAGAGATTCGGCTGACGGCGAAGATGGGAGTGAAGAGATCGATGTCGATGCCGAGCGTGGTGTAGGTGGAGGCGGAGTAGAAGTCGACGTTGGCGTTGAGCTTCTTCTCCTGCTTGACGAAGAGTTCGATCTTGCGTGACATGTCAAACCATTTGGTGCTGCCGGCGGCCTTGCCGAGCTCTTCGGACATGCGGCGGAGGTGGGTGGCTCGCGGATCTTCCGTGTGGTAGACGCGATGGCCGAAGCCGGAGATCTTCTTCTTCTCGACGAACATCTGCTTGACGTACTCGACGGGGTCGGCACCGGCCTTTTCGATGGCATAGAGGAGGCGCATGGTGGCCTCGTTGGCTCCACCGTGGAGGGGGCCTTTGAGGGCTCCGATAGCGCCGGTGATGGCGGAGTGGATGTCAGCGAGGGTGGCGGCGATGACGCGCGCGGCGAAGGTGCTGGCGTTGAGCTCGTGATCGGCGTGCAGGATGAGGGCGATGTCGAGGGCACGGGTGGCAGTCTCGGAGGGCTTCTCGCCATTGAGCATCCAGAGGAAGTTGGCGGCGTGCGAGAGGGTGGGGTCTGCCTCGACGACGGATTTGCCCTTGCGGATGCGATCGAAGATGGCGACGATCATGGAGATCTGGGCAGTCAGGCGATAGGATTTGCGGACGTTGGCATCGTGGCTGCTGTCGGCTTCGTCGGCGTCGTAGATGCTGAGGAGCGAGACGGCGGTGCGGAGGACCTGCATGGGCGTCGCGTCGGTGGGCACGGTGCGGAGGAGGTCGATGACTTTGGGGTTGATCTGGCGGGCGGCGGGGAGCTTCTGGGTGAAGTCGGCCAGCTCCGATGCGTTGGGCAGTTTGCCAAACCAGAGCAGATAGGTGGTCTCTTCGAAGGTAGAGCGCTGCGCTAGTTCATGGATGTCGATGCCGCGGTAGGAGAGGACGCCGGCGTCGCCGTCGATCCAGCAGATGGAAGAGCTGGTGGCGACGATGCCTTCCAAGCCTTTAGGTGCGACAACTGTGGACATATATAGCTTCTCCAAGAATGAGACTCAAGTACATCTGGTTATAGCTCAGCGGAGAAACCGTTGTCACGACGAGCTGGGCGAATATCGGTAAACTCGTGCGACGAAAGGCTATCCCGCCAGGGGCAGAGTGCGGTTTGGAGAGTATGCAGACAGGCTAATTGATGGTGTTTCGCCGCAGAGAAGCTGCGCCACCACATGTGCGGTCGCCGGCGCAAGAAGGATTCCGTTGCGATAGTGTCCGGTGGCCAGAAAACGATTCTGCTGGCCAGGGAGAGCGCCTATCAGAGGGAGGCCATCCGGTGTGGCTGGGCGCAGGCCGGCCCAGGCTTCGAGTTCCGGGGCATCGGCGAGAGATGGCAGCATATCGGCGGCGAGCTTGCGTAGGTTGGCGATGTCAGCTGGGTGGATGGTTTTATCGAAACCCACGTCTTCGACAGTGGCCCCTATGACGGCACGGATTGGGGTGGGGCCGGCGGTGCGAGGGACGACGTAGACCTCCGGCGTGCGCAGGACGAAGTGCAGCGGGAAGGAGGGGGGCAGGGAGACGGCGAGCATCTGGCCCTTTCTTGGCGAGACCTGTAGATGCGGTCGCAGCGTCGAGGTGGTAGCCCAGGCGCCGCTGCAGTCGACGAAGATGGCGGTGCTCAGGGTACCGGTGGGGGTATGGATCTCGATGGCCTGGCCGGCGGAGCAGACGGTACGAATAGGAGTGTGGGGGCGAAGGTTAATGCCGGTTGCGCGGACGGAGGCCAGCAGCGCTGCGGCAAGTTCGCGGGGATCGAGGCTATGTTCTTCAAGCAGGATGAATCGGCGATTGCCGGGGATGAGCTGCGGCAGGAGATGGGAGAGCTCTTTCGGGGTAAGTGTCTCTGATGATGTCAGGATATGGTGTTGGAGTGATTGCAATGTGGTGTTGGTGTGGAAGGGTATATGCATGCCGGAGAGCGCGTGGAGGCGAGCGATGTATCCAGGGTAGAGGGATAGGCTCAGGTCGGAGAGGGGACGCAACTGTGGCGGATTGTCGGGGTCGCCGCCGGCAAGCATTCCGGCAGCTGCGGTGGAGGCCTCAGAGAGTGGAGCGGCTTGATCGAGGACAGTTACGCGCATACCGCGATGATGCAGTTCCAGGGCGAGCGAAAGACCCATGATGCCGGCGCCGGCGATGCAGATGTCGGGAGAGCTCATAGGTTAAGTCTAGTTTGCTTTTAGGAGAGGATATAGTTTGGTGTGCGGGTTTGGATGAGCTGACGTGCGTCTGGGATGTACGGCAGTGATATGTTCAACGAAGGGCAAGCCACGGGAGGCGAAATGAGCGAAGAGGGATACGTAGTGGAGCGGTCGATGTCTGGAGCACTGCTTGCTGTGGTTGCGGTTGCGTTGCTGTCGGGACTGGGAGCGCTGGTGTGGTGCTACGGTTTGCAGAACCATATTGGCGTCGCCGAACAGAAGCTTGCGGCGGCCGACCAGAAGAACCTTGAATTGGTACAGAAGCTCGAGGCGACCAATGCGCGCCTGCGCGCAACCAGCGAGACGTTGGGACAGAGCGTTGGCATCACGCAGAAGCAGATGGAAGCGCGAGCGCAGGCCTTGCTGGCAGCACAGAAAGCGGCTACGACGAAGCTGGAGCAGCAGCAGGAGGCGACGAGCAAGCAGATTGGCGCCGTGTCGAGCGATGTGGCGAGCGTGAAGACGGACGTCGGTGGCGTGAAGACCGATGTGGCGACGACGAAGTCCGATCTTGAGGCGACCAAGACGCAGCTGAATCGTGTCGTCGGAGACGCGGGTGTCATGAGCGGCCTGATTGCGACGAACCACAGCGAGCTCGAAGTGCTAAAGCATAAGGGCGACCGGAACTACTTCGAGTTCACACTGCAGAAGGGACAGAAGCCGACTCTGCTATCGAGCATCAAGTTGGAGTTGAAGAAGGCGGACCAAAAGCACTCTCGCTACACGATGAATGTGAGCGCGGACGATCGCAACATCGAGAAGAAGGACAAGGGACTGGATGAGCCGGTGCAGTTCTATACCGGCAAGGATCCAGTGCTGTATGAGCTGGTGGTGAATGTGATCGAGAAGAACAAGGTGTCGGGGTACCTGTCGACTCCTAAGGGAACGGCGCGACCGGCAACGACGCAGTAAGCGAGCACTGCAGATGCAGAAAGGGGGACGCTCATTGCGTCCCCCTTTCCGTTTGCCTTGGTTGGATTACTTCTTCTTGGTTGCCTTCTTAGCTGTTGCTTTTTTGGCTGCCTTCTTCGTTGCCATTTGTCTATTCTCCCTAGTGAATCAGACATTGACTCTGCAACATGCTTCGTTGCAGCTAACGAAGGTATAGATTCATGAAAATTTACTGTCAAGAAAAATCTGTATAGTTTGCAAATTTTTTTTGTGCGTACGTGTCGTGCTCTGCGTGATTAAGCGACGCATTTGGGTTCTGTAGAGTTCGATGACGCTGTTCTGTGAGTGCATATGAGGTGCGGTGAGCCGTATACTGGCGCGTTGTTTTTTAAATTTTACGAGTGAAGTTCGATGAGGTGAAGTGATGAAGGATGTGGTGATTGTCTCCGCAGTGCGGACTCCAGTGGGAAAGTTTCAAGGCGCGTTGGCGGAGATGTCGGCGGTGCAGCTTGGAGCGGTCGTAGTGCGCGAAGCCGTGCGTAGAGCAGGGATTGACGCTTCCACGATTGATGAATGCCTGATGGGATGCGTGCTGCCGGCAGGACTGGGACAGAACCCTGCGCGGCAGGCAGCGTTGCAAGGCGGGCTGTCGGATACGGTGTCGGCGATGACGTTGAACATGGTTTGCGGGAGTGGGTTGAAGGCTGTTGCGCTGGCGGCGCAGGCGGTGATGATGGGCGATGCGGAGATTGTCGTCGCAGGTGGGATGGAGTCGATGTCGAATGCGCCCTACCTTTTGCCGCAGGGGCGGAAGGGATTCCGAATGGGCGATTCGGCCGTCGTCGACTCGATGGTGAAGGATGGGTTGTGGTGTGCGTGCGAGGACTTTCACATGGGCATGACCGGCGAGTTGGTGGCGGAGAAGCATTCGATCACACGCGAACAGCAGGATGCGTATGCGCTTTTGTCTCACAGGAAAGCAGTTGCGGCTTGGAGTGAGGGACGATTTGATGCGGAGGTGGTGCCGGTCTCGTTGCCGGCGAAGAAGAAAGGTGGAGAGGCGGTTTTGTTTTCGAGGGATGAGAGTGTGAGAGAGGATGCATCGATGGAGGCACTGGCTGCGTTGCGGCCGGCATTCAAGAAGGATGGGACGGTGACGGCGGGGAATGCTCCGGGTGTGAACGATGCTGCGGCCGCTGTGGTGGTGATGTCGGCTTCGCGAGCGAAAGAGTTAGGGATCAAGCCGATGGTGACGATCAAGGCTCAGGCTACGAGCGGGGTTGCTCCGAAGTGGGTGATGCTGGCTCCCGTGACTGGTGTGAAGAGGGTGTTGACGAAGGCAGGGTGGGATCGGGATGAGGTGGATCTGTATGAGCTGAATGAAGCTTTCAGCGTGCAGGCGCTTGGGGTGATGAAGGAGTTGGGACTGGATGCTTCGCGGGTGAATGTGAATGGTGGCGCAGTGGCGATCGGGCATCCTATTGGAGCCAGTGGGGCGAGAGTGCTGGTGACGCTGATTCACGAGATGATGCGGCGGGATGTGAAGAAGGGAGTGGCCGCGCTGTGCCTGGGTGGCGGGAATTCTGTGGCGCTGGCGGTGGAGCGATGACGCTCTTTTGAGCATCGAAGGGAGAATGAGCGAACATACGGAACGGTTTACGGGGCGGGTTGAAGATTACGAGCGCTACAGGATGCGTTATTCAACGGCGGTGATCGAAATTCTTGTAGGGCGATGCGGGCTGCGGCGGGAGCATATGGTCGCGGACATCGGTGCGGGTACGGGGATGCTGGCGGAGTTGTTTCTGCAGCATGGCAATGCGGTTATTGCCGTGGAGCCGAACGATGATATGCGGAGCGCTTGCGCACGGCTTGAGTCGGCGTGGCCCGGGTTGCTGGTGGTGAAGGCTACGGCGGAGGCTACTGGCTTGGAAGATGCTTCGGTGGACTATATTGCGGTGGGAAGGGCGTTTCACTGGTTTGATCTGGAACGAGCGGCGAAGGAGTTTCGGAGGATTCTGCGGCCGGGTGGATGGGTGGTGCTGGCGAGCAATAGCCGGGAGCGGGATGATTCGCCGCAGTCGGTGGAGTATGAAGCTCTGCTGCGTGAGCATGGAACGGACTATGAGGCGAATCGCGAGAGGTATGAGATCGCTCCACGAGTGGATGCTTTCTTTGCGGGTGGGGAGTTGTTCCGGGAGGAGATTCGCGGAGAGCAGCGGTTGACGCTGGAGGAGTTGATCGGGCAGACGCAGTCGCTGTCGGTGACTCCGGAGTCGGGTCATGCAAACTATGAGGGGATGCAGCGGGCGCTGCGGGAGTTCTTTGCGCGGTGGGCGGTGGATGGTGTCCTGGTGATGTCTACGGTTTGCCGGGTGGCTTGTGGGCGGTTTGGTATTCCTGCGTGACAACAGTTCGTTTCGTCTACTCGCTTTCTCAAATTATCTGACTTTGCTCTACCTTAGTAGCTTTAGGAACTTCTCCTATTCACTCTGGTATCAGCACTCGATGATGTTGAGGGCCAAGCCAGCGAGGGAGGTTTCTTTGTAGCGGGATTGCATGTCGAGGCCGGTCTGGTACATGGTGGCGATGACCTGGTCGAGGGAGATTTTGTGGTCGCCGGTTTCGTGCATGGCCATGCGGGCGGCGTTGATGGCTTTGACGGCTCCCATGCCGTTGCGCTCGATGCAGGGAATCTGGACGAGGCCGCCGATGGGGTCGCAGGTCATGCCGAGGTTGTGTTCCATGGCGATCTCAGCAGCGTGTTCGATCTGGGCGTTCGTGCCGTTGAGTGCGGCGACTAATCCTCCGGCGGCCATGCTGCAGGCCACGCCTACCTCGCCCTGGCAGCCTACCTCGGCGCCGGAGATGCTGGCGTTCTCCTTGTAGAGGATGCCGATGGCGGCGGCGGTGAGGAAGTAGCGGATGAGGCCGGCCTCGTCTGCTCCGTCTGTGAAGCGCATGTAGTAGTGGGCGATGGCAGGGATGACGCCGGCGGCTCCGTTGGTGGGGGCGGTGACCACACGTCCTCCGGCGGCGTTCTCCTCGTTGACGGCCATGGCATAGACGGTGACCCAATCCATCGGTGCGAGTGGGTCTTTCGAACCTTCGGTCTGGAGGCGGCGGACGAGACGTGGGGCGCGGCGGCGAACGTTGAGGCCACCGGGGAGGATGCCTTCGATCTCTATGCCGCGTTGCGTACAGGACTGCATGGTTCGCCAGAGGGTGAGTATGCTGGCCTTGATCTTTGCTTCGGCGGAGAGCGGGCCTGAGGGCGACTCCGGCTCGGGGCGGTTGATCGCGATGGTGGTGTCGTTGAGGAGAGCGACTTCATTGGCGAGCAGGAGATCAGCGATTGTGAGGTTGTTTTGCTTCGCGATGGCGAGAAGATCTGCGGCGCTGCGGAAGGGGTAGGGAACGGTGCGGGTGCTGGTGGTGCTCTCGGCTGTGCGCTCGGCCTCGGAGACGATGAAGCCGCCGCCGATGGAGTAGAAGACATCTTCGGCGAGAAGGGTGCCCGTCTCGTCAAAGGCGGTGAAGTGCATTCCGTTGGGGTGCGAGACGATGTTGGATGTTGGGTACATCTGGTCGCGATGAAAGGGGAGGTCTTGCGACTCGGTGAAGGGGATGGTCTTGCGGCCGAGGAGGTTCAGGGTTCCAGTGGTGCGGATAGTGCTAACTTTAGCTTCGATCTGTGCTGGGTCTACCGTGTCGGGAGCTTCGCCGAGAAGTCCGAGGAGGATGGCGCGGTCGGTACCGTGGCCGATGCCGGTGAGGGCGAGCGAGCCGTAAAGATGTACGACGACACGAGCGGTGCGGCCGAGCAAGGAGGCGGAGTCCAGCGCGCGGACGAAGCGGAGGGAGGCGCGCATGGGGCCGACGGTATGGGAGCTGGAGGGGCCGATGCCGATCTTGAAGAGTTCGAAGAGACTGGTGTTCACGCTCGTTATTGTAGGCGTGAGCGGTTGGGTTTGCTGCGCTTTGCCTTTTTGTCCAACTGTTTGGACTTTACGTTGTGATATGCGGTGGCGAGCGCACCCTCTAGGGTGGACTCGTCCACCTGGCTGAGGTTGACGAAGGTCATACCCATGCGGCCCCAGCCTCCAGGGATAGCTTCAAAGACCTTGGGCATATCGGTGGTGAAGGCCTGCTGCTGTGCGAGGGTGAGTTTGAGGATGCCACGTCCTGTTGCCTGAGCGGAGAGCGTCGCGAAGATGCGATCGTTGAGGCGGAAGTCTGGATGCCCCATGTGGGAGCTTTCGAAGGCGTCGGGCAGGGAGAGAGCTAGCTTGCGAAAGAGCACGACATGAGGGTCCTTACTAGGCATGGTTTCTGCTCGTCCCCGTTTTTTTGCGAATGGCAGTTGTGCTGCTGGAACGAATGTAAGCCGCTGCGGCGGTGAGGCGGACCGGTGGCTTGGTGTCATCGAAGACCGCGAGCAATGCATCGGAGACGGCCTTCTCCCGATAGTTGCCGAGAGCTTTAGCGGCGGCGGCACGGACGGCGGGATCTTTGTCATCCAATGCGTTGATGAGCGTGGTGCGGATGGGGCCGGTCTTCTCCTGGGAGACCTGCTCGATGGCAGTGACGCGGGCGGAGTCGCCGCCGTTCTTGCGCATGTACTCGTAGGCGGTGACGCCGAATCCGAAGGGGCCTAGAAGCATGGTGGCTCCCTGCAGTGCACCGATGCGAGCGAGTGTGGCGGGATTATGAAGGTCTTTGCCGACGGTGTGCATAGTGCTGCTTTTCAGTCCGGCGTTCGCTTTCCGCTCTCCGTTGACTATTGCAAGAAGGATGTCTTCGCCGGAGGGATCCTTCATCTTCCAGAGGGTGGTGGCCGCGGCGAAGGCTACCTGGGGTTCCTTATCGTCCAGCATGGTGCGAAGGTTTGTGGCGAGATTGCGGTTTCCGGTTTGGCCGGCGGCGAGGACGGCTGCTGTGCGTACATCGAGATCGGAATCCTTCATTGCTTCGATGATGAGTGTTTCGCTGCGCGCATCATTGCCGAGCGTGCCCAGGGCGGCGAGTGCCTGTATGCGTAGATCAACATGCTTGGAGTCTTGAACGGACGTAGTGAGCATGCCCCAGGCCTCTTTCGTATTCTGCGCGGTTGTGTTGTTGCGGCGGTCGGTGACGGTATCGGTTGCGGCTGGAGTCTGGTTTGATGGAGCGGTGGTGTCCTGAGCAAAGGCCGTGGCGAGGCTAAGAGAAAGGACGCTGGCTAGTAACGCAGCGGAGATGTTCAGACCAAAGCTGCAGCTGTTCGATTGCATTGAGTTATTCCTCCGTCTTGCGGTAACGTGCCGCACCTCTTTTATACCGGGTGGGATGCTATACTCGGCGGAATTCACTGCCTCAAGGTTGCCCCAGGCTCAATAATGCTTTTTAAAGCTCGTAGTGCTGCTGTTTATGGGATCGACGCGCACATCATCGATGTCGAAGTCGACTTCTCAGGGATCAGGTTAGACAAGGAACAGTTCAGCACGGTGGGGTTGCCGGACGCGGCGGTGCGCGAGAGTCGCGACCGGGTGCGGTCGGCGATCAAGAACTCCGGCTTCGAGATTCCTGCGACGCGGATCACGATCAATCTGGCTCCGGCTGACCTGAAGAAAGAGGGGTCGGGGTTCGACCTGCCGATTGCGATCGGGATACTTGGTGCTTATGGTGCGCTGCAGATCAAGGACCTGAGCGACTTTCTGCTGGTTGGGGAGCTTGGACTCGACGGCAGCCTGCGGGCGGTGCAAGGGATGTTGCCGATTGCCGTTGCGGCGCGGGCTAAGGGAATCCCGAACCTGATTATTCCTGCCAGCAATGCGCGCGAGGCTGCGGTGGTCGAGGGTGTGAATGTCTATCCGGTCAAGTCGCTGCTGGAGGTACGGGAGTTGCTGAACTCCGCGTCGTTCGGCACGATGGCGGCAACGCCACTGAAGGTGGAGACGCGAAGCCTGCTGAACGAGATGCAGCACTTTCCATTCGATTTCAAGGATGTGCGCGGGCAGCATGTGGCGAAGCGTGCGCTGGAGGTTGCGGCTGCGGGGGGGCATAACATTTTGATGATTGGGCCGCCGGGGTCGGGCAAGACGATGCTGGCGAAGAGGCTGCCTTCGATCCTGGCACCGCTACGGTTCGAGGAGGCGCTGGAGACGACGAAGATCCACTCTGTGGCCGGCGTGCTGGACGCGGAGCAGGGGCTGGTGACGCATCGGCCGTTCCGGTCGCCTCACCATACGATCTCGGATGCGGGGTTGATTGGCGGCGGAATGATGCCGCGTCCGGGCGAGGTGTCGCTGGCGCACAATGGGTTGCTGTTCCTGGATGAGCTGCCGGAGTTTCCCCGGAATGTGCTGGAGGTGCTGCGGCAGCCGCTCGAGGACGGCATGGTGACGATTGCCCGGGCGGCGATGAGCCTGAGCTTCCCGGCTCGCTTCATGCTGGCTGCGGCGATGAATCCTTGTCCTTGCGGATATTTCAACGACAAGTCGCGAGAGTGCATGTGTACTCCGCCGATGATTCAGCGATATGTCTCGAAGGTGTCGGGGCCGCTGCTGGACAGGATCGATATCCATATCGAGGTTCCGGCGGTTCAATATAAGGAGCTGCGCGGCGGGGCGGCGGCGGAGGGGTCCGAGGAGATTCGGGCTCGGGTGCTGACGGCTCGGGAGCGGCAGCATGAGCGGTTCAAACAGGCCGGGGAGCGGACGAAGGGCTCGGCGAAGGCGAGTTCGCGGCATATATTCGCGAATGCTCAGATGAATACGCAGCAGATACGGGCTTATTGCGAGTTGTCCTCGGATGCGGAGCGGTTACTGGAGCGAGCGATGCAGCAGCAGGGCTTGAGCGCTCGAGCGCATGACCGCATCCTGAAGGTGGCACGGACGATTGCCGACCTGGGCGGGGAACAGAATATAGCGGTGAAGCATATCGCCGAGGCCATTCAGTACCGGACCCTGGATCGCAGTTATTGGGCTTAGTGTCCATGTGCGGTCTTGCCGCTTCTTTCTGGTTGAAGGGGGTACCCCCCCGGGGGGTACTTGGGCGCAAGTCCATTCGTTACAATGAGATGGCGCATGTCGATACCGGTAAAGTCGTGCATATAAAAGGTTTACGTCCAAATTCGTCTTTCTAAAAGGTTTATCGGTTAATGAGGAAAGCCCCGGCTTTGGCCCGGGGCTTTTCTTTGATTCTGTATCTAGTGTAACGGATGGAGTGAAACTAATATGCAACGTGTAATAGCTTTGTTTGCATGGATTTAGATGATTTGGGGGCTTGACAGGTTTTGAGCGAGAAGTTTTTGGAGAGATTCTCGCTGAAGAGAAAGAAGGGTGGCAAGAGTAGGGGAAGGCGAGAAGGAGAGGGGAGAGGGGGGACCTTAGGGCGTGGTAAGATATAGAGATAGTACGGGGAAGAGAATTCTGTTTTTGGAATATCATTGTTTACCGCTTTCCAAAATAAGTATTGACCTGAGGCTTCAGACAATTTATTTTTTTATAAGTGTCGAAGCTGCCCTAGTGGATAGACCTCCCGAACGGTTAGCAGGAGTGGTTGACATTGAGCGTCCGGCTTGCCGGACATAAGCTGATCTTCTGTTTCGCACCTAGGCTCTGATGACATTTTAGTCAGGCTTGATAGGAAGTGGTCGAAGCTGACTACATGGCTGGGCGTCGTCTGCCGATGTTGGTGGATAACGGTTTGAATTGAGATATTTACAGTAGATTGTGGAATCCTAAAAGGATGTTCCTGCGTCTAAATAGAAGTCGGGTTATAGGTACTGGAGTGCTAGTTAGAAGTTACGAAAACATTTCAGGCAAATGAAGCGCATTTAGACGCTTTTGCCTCAAGAAACTGAAAAGGAGAAACACTATGCGCTCAGATCTTATTTTTGGAGCTCTCACGCACGTGACGAACCGCTATGAGCTTTGTCAGCTGGCGTCGAAGGCGACGCGGAAGCTGCACAAGCCAAACACTCGTCTGCAGGACACGACGAATGAAGTTCTCGATCGTTTCAAGGATACGATTCCGATGGACGATGCCAGCGATGCCGTTGTAGAGAAGGTCCAAGTCCAGGAACGCCGCGCAGCTTAACGCGCGGCTGTTTTTCCTTTAACCCATCACCCGCATTACAAACCCATCCGCAGTCCCATTTTCCCTTACATTTGTGGCCTTCCGCAGGACCCCCTCGTCAAGCAGAATCCCGCCTCCGTTCCAAACATCCCTCCTAAAAATCAAATTCCCAGGTTAAAACATGACGATTTCTGAACTAAAAGAGCACAATATTGCAGAGCTGGGCAAGCTCGCGCGCGGCCTTGACATCGCTGGTACCAGCGGACTGCGAAAGCAGGATCTGATCTTCAAGATTCTGCAGGCGCAGAGCGAGAAGGAAGGGCACATCTTCGCCGAAGGCGTGCTGGAGATCCTGCCGGATGGTTACGGCTTCCTGCGCTCGCCCGACTACAACTACCTGCCGGGTCCCGACGACATCTACGTCTCACCCTCGCAGATCCGCAAGTTCGACCTGAAGACAGGCGACACGATCAGCGGCAACGTGCGGCCGCCGCATGAGGGCGAGAAGTACTTCGCGCTGGTGAAGATCGAGGCGATCAACTTCGAGTCTCCAGAGGAGACGCGCAACAAGATTCTGTTCGACAACCTGACGCCGCTGTACGCGCAGGAGCGGGTGAAGATGGAGACGGTTCGCGAGCATATCTCGGGCCGGGTGATGGACCTGCTGACTCCGGTGGGCAAGGGGCAGCGCGGTTTGATCGTGGCTCCTCCGCGTACCGGCAAGACGATGCTGCTGCAGTCGATTGCCAACAGCATTACATCGAATCATCCTGAGATCGTTCTGATCGTCCTGCTGATCGACGAGCGTCCGGAAGAAGTGACGGACATGCAGCGGTCGGTGAAGGGCGAGGTTATCTCTTCGACCTTCGACGAGCCGGCGGCGCGCCACGTACAGGTTGCCGAGATGGTGATCGAGAAGGCGAAGCGTCTGGTGGAGCACAAGCGCGATGTCGTGATTCTTCTGGACTCGATTACGCGTCTGGCGCGTGCGTACAACACGATCGTTCCGCCCTCGGGCAAAGTACTCTCAGGCGGTGTGGACTCGAACGCGCTACAGAGGCCGAAGCGCTTCTTCGGTGCGGCCCGCAATATTGAAGATGGCGGTTCGCTGACGATCATCGCGACGGCACTGGTCGATACCGGCTCACGCATGGACGAGGTCATCTTCGAAGAGTTCAAGGGTACGGGCAATATGGAAGTGATCCTGGATCGCAAGCTTGTGGACAAGCGCGTGTTCCCGGCGATCGACATCCAGCGCTCCGGTACGCGTAAGGAAGAGCTGCTGATTCCGAAGGAAGACCTGCAGCGGACCTGGATTCTGCGGAAGGTGCTGAATCCGCTGTCGCCGGTTGAGGCGATGGAGCTGCTGACGGACAAGCTGGCGAAGACCAGGAATAATCAGGAGTTCCTGCACAACATGAGCTCGATCTAAATGAGCTCGATCTACATGAGCTCGATCTACATGAGCTGGATCTAGGGTCCGGTTCAACGCAATAAGAAGCGCAGCCTTCGCGGGCTGCGCTTTTTTTGTTGCCGTTGGTAGCCGGTTGCTTTAGCGTAAGCGCAGAAGTGGAGACGGTCTTGAGGTTAGGTGTTGAGGATGCGCCAGAGGCGCCGCTCTTCGCCCCAGGGGTCGTCGACTACGCGGCACTCTGCGTCGATCATCATGGTCGCGCGAACTTCGGGGGTGTAGGCGGGCCAGGCGGGCTGGCCCTTCGCGCCAGGGTGGCCGGTGCGGGCGAAGGTGGCCCACATCTCGCTCATGTTGTGGGCGGTCTTGTCACGGTTGGGGTCGGTGCCGTAGACGGTTTCCATGCCGAGGAGGTGTTCGTAGGGGCCTGGAGCCTTGGAGTTGGGAGCCACCTCGGCGTGGACGTTATCAAACTTGTAGGGGATCTCGAGGGAGTGGCCGGCGCCGATGGGGTAGTTGGTTCCAGGGACGATGAAGTTGGACTGGTGGACGAAGACGTACATGTAGGCCGGAGCGCCGTGCTGCGCGCATTTGCGCTCGGCGATGGTGATCTCGCCGAGCGCGGTCGCTGAGCCGGCGATAGCGATGTAGATCTGGCTGGGCGAAGCTCCAGGCCGGGAGCGACGGTAGACGTCGAGGAGCTGGCGGGAGTTTGCTCCGTACCTGGACTGCAGGCGCTGCTCGAGTTCTTCTTCGGTGAGCAGGAAGGCGGCGGTATTGGCGGACTCGTAGAGGCCGTATGCCGCCTCATCCCGGTTGCTGCCGAGCAGAAGCGGTTTGTCGCGGGAGATGGCGGGGGCTTCGGGGTCGAAGGGGTGATGCGGCAGGATGACGCCGTCGACTACCGGCATGAAGCTGGAGGGGCGGGGCGTTGTGTTGGTGGCGGGAGGCGCGGCGGAGATCTTCTTGAGGACTTTGGCGTTGGTCTCGAGCAGGGCGGGGACGGGGACGTCGAGGAGCTTGTGCCAGTCCGAGGTTGAGAGGCCGAGATCCTCGAGAACGAGACGGGTGGTAGCGGTGGCGGAGTCGCGGGTGGCCATGCGGACTCCGGCACCACTCTCGATGGAGGCCTTGTTGAAGTAATCCTTGGCGGAAGGCATGGCATAGATGCAGGAGGTCTTCTGGCCGCCGCCCGACTCTCCGAAGACCATGACGTTGCTGGGGTCGCCGCCGAAGCTGGCGATGTTCTGGTTGATCCAGCTGAGCGCCTGGAGGATGTCGAGCATGCCCTGGTTGCCGGAGGTGGCGTACTCTTCACCGGCGATGTCGGCGAGGAAGAGGAAGCCGAGCAGGCCGAGACGATGATTGGTGGAGACGGTGACCACGTCGTGGTTGCGGGCGAGGTTGCCGCCATCCTGGTACCAGGTGCCGCCGGAGCCGAGGGCGAAGCCGCCACCATGGTTGTAGAACATGACGGGACGCTTTTTGCCATCGATCGCGGGAGTCCAGACATTGAGGTAGAGGCAATCCTCGGCGGGCGGAGGTTCGTTGACTCCGAGATAGACCCTGGGGCCTTGAATCGCAGTATTGCCGAGGCGCAGGGCGTCTTTGACACCGGTCCAGGGCTGCAGCGGGGGTGCGGCTTTGAAGCGGCCCTTACCCGAGACGGGGCCTCCGTAGGGAATGCCTTTGAAGGTGACAAGATCGCCGCGACGGGATCCGCGGACGCGGCCGAAGGAGGTACTGACGATCGCGTCCTCGGGTTTTGCCGGAGATTGACTCCCCGCGATACGGGTACCTGTGAGACCAAGGAGAGTCATGGAAGCAGCCGAGAGGAATTGTCGCCGATCAAACATCTTTTGCACGTTTACGTACCTTTACGGAGAGCCTGTAGGCTCATTCTACAATCGGGCCCCATTTCTGTTCATGGCTTTAGCGGAGGCCGCCTGAGGCGAGGAGGGTTTCGCCGGTTAGCCAACCGGAGTCGGCCGATGCGAGGAATACCGCGATGGGAGTAATGTCGGCGGGCTGTGCAATGCGTCCGAGAGGAGTCTGCGCTTCGAAGTGGGTCTGGAAGTCGCTTCCAATGAATCCTGCCACATGAACTCCTTCTGTCTCGACCATACCGGGATTGATGGAGTTGACGCGGATCTTCTTGGGGCCCAACTCCTTCGACAGAACACCCGTTACTGCGTCGACCGCGCTCTTGGTGGCGGTGTAGACCACTGCCGTGGGCAGGTTCAGCGAGCTTGCCGTCGATCCGATGTTGATGATGCTGCCACCCTCGGCTGGGAAGTGCTTTGCGGCTTCCTGCGTGGCTAGAAGAAGACCCAGCACATTCGTGTTGAACATCTGGTGGAACTGCTCTTCGGTGAACTCTTCGAGAGGGGCGAACTGGTAGACGCCCGCGTTGTTCACGAGGATGTCCAGCTTGCCAAAGGCCTTCTTCGTCTCGGCGAAGAGGCGCTGCACATCGGCTGCCTTGGCTACGTTGCCCTGGACCGCGATGGCCTTGCCGCCCTTGCCGGTGATCTCGGCGACGACCTTGTCTGCGCCTTCCTTGCTGGAGGCGTAGTTGACGACGACGGAGGCGTCTTCGCGCGCCAAGCCCTTTGCGATGTCTGCGCCAATGCCCTTGGAGGCTCCTGTTACTACGGCTACCTTGCCTGCTAGTTTGCTCATGGTGGTAAACTCCTCACAATCTTGTCGATTAGATAATTTCACAACTATCGAATAGATGAAGAGATGCTAAGAACGATTCGTCTCTGGTGTGAATTTTTCTGATTGATTTGCCGAGTCAGCGAAGTTGGCGCAGGGACGTATCCGTGAATCCAACGCGCTCTTGGATAATCTGATTATCTACAGACAGCGGTTCGCGATTTGTCATCGCCCGCCAGCGCCGTCCTCCACTAACCAAATCCACGGAAGCCAGAGAACTCAATCAATCATGACCTCCCCTCGTCCCAACCATGCGTGGATCATCTTTCTGCTGGGACTGCTCAGTGTTGTGACTCCGTTCGCAATTGACATGTATCTCCCCGCGTTCTCTCGTATTGCGAGTGACTTAAAGACAAGCACCGCCGTCATTGCGTTTTCGTTGTCCAGCTACTTCATCGGCTTCGCCCTCGGGCAGATTCTCTACGGCCCGCTGCTCGATCGTTTCGGGAGAAAGCGGCCGCTCTACTTCGGGCTTGTCTTGTATATTGCGGCCTCGATCGGATGCGCGCTGGCGCATGATGTTCATTCGCTCATCGCGCTACGCTTCGTGCAGGCTATCGGAGGGTGTGCCGCGCAGGTTGCGGCCCTCGCCATGGTGCGGGACTTCTTTCATGCAAGAGAGAGTGCAAGGATCTTTTCGCTGCTTTTCCTGATCATCGGAGTCTCTCCGCTGCTGGCGCCTACGATCGGCAGCGCTCTGGTCTCCGCTTTTGGTTGGCGCTGGATCTTCTTTATCCTCGGTGCTTACGCCTTCGTCACCCTCTTGCTCATCTTTGCCCTGCTGCCTGAGGGCCATACCCCGGAGCAT